>Ga0302319_10000431_pt1 | contig 95148 bp, 72 predicted proteins | sample Bog_T0_2_FD_203319 | JGI IMG/M metagenome (GOLD analysis project Ga0302319, IMG submission 203319) | Peat permafrost microbial communities from Stordalen Mire near Abisko, Sweden - Bog_T0_2 | ecosystem: Environmental > Terrestrial > Soil > Wetlands > Peat | place: Sweden: Abisko, Stordalen Mire... | reverse complement strand
GTGGCGAGAACAGTGAGCAGAAGCAGCCCCAGCGTCGTCTTGATCAGAATCACAACAGGGAAGTAATACCACAGGCCATGCGGATAAACCTTACCCAGGAGGAAGGTGGGATAGGCGATCGACATGAGTTTCACGTCGACGAGTCCGACCAGATACGATTCGGGCAAAAGGTGGAGGCGGCCCACTGCAACAACTACGGCAGATTCGAAATGCGGCAGAGGCTCAGCGTATGCTGCGACCGAAGTGCTGAACGCCATTCCGGCAGGACGCGCGGTGTAGCGAAACCCATAAAAAGCCCAAAGCACGACGACGCTAAGGACGATGATCGCGAAGAAGCCGCCGGTGAGTCGAAGTGCTATTCGTTTGCGGTCAGCGCCGGGAGCCTTCAGCACCTCCCATGCGATGAGAGAGACGAACATGGGGCCGATCAGAATGCCCGAATGCTTGGTTGCGAGCAGCAGACCTGTTGCCAGGCCGACGAGGAGTAGGCGGATGAGTGTTGGCCGGGTAGCGAAGCGGTAAAACGTCCAAATTGCTGCGACAAAGAAGCAGGACACTCCGATGTCGGTGGTTACAAGGGCAGAGTGTGCAAGAACGTTGGGATCAAAGACCACAAGAGCCAGAGCGATAAGACCGGCCGTGTCGCCAAACCACTCCCGAGCCGCAAGAAACACGAAGATGCACAATCCGAGAGCAAGCAACTCCGCACTCGCCCGCATCTCGAAGACAAGATGCTGTCGGTCTCCGTCGTTACGAGCCAGCCAGTCGCGGCCATTCAGATACGCTTCAGATTTGAAGAACTGACCGGGCATTGGTGGTGGAATCCACAAATTGTCCGCAAGGATGGGAACGGTCGCGAGAAGCTTGGCCAGAGGCGGATGTTCAGGGTTTAGCCCATAATCTCCCGCCTTCCACATCATGTAGCCCGCGAACATGTGATCGCCTTCATCATAGGTAAGCGATTCTCGATGCACCATGGTCAGCGCCAGTGTTGCTTGAATTACAAGGAGAGCTACCGCCGTGAGCCAGTAGTATTTTGGGCGATGATTGGGCATATGCCGATTATAGAGATCGCGCACATTTGAGATTCGTTATCAGAAACGCGGAATGGGCCTGGAGTAGGGTTGTGCCTGGATCGTGGGCTCTTCGGAAGTTAGTGCCGGGAATAACTTCCCGGCCTAGCTACCAGGCGAGTAGTTCGTCGCCGGTGGATGGCGTGAAGTAGGCGACGGGGGCGGCGGTGGCATCGGCGCGGCCGCTGAAGCAATGGATGGTTTCAGGGCCTTCGGCTTTGGCGAGTTGGAGGGCCTGTTCGGCTTCGCGCAGAACGACGATTGGGGAGCGGCCATGGCTGTCTGCGAGGCCGAAACAGGCTGAGAGGCGGATGGCCTCTCCGTTGACGTGGTAGGGCGTGGAGAAGACATCGATGCGGAGGCGCTCGGCGAGCATGACAGCGTTGCCGAAACTGCAGCCGGGAAGGCCGATGAGGAACTCATCCATTCCCGGGCGGCCGATGAGGTCGTAGCTGCGCAGCAGGCGATTGGTGCGGTTTACGACGAGGCGGAGGAGTTCGTCGCAGGCATCGGCGCCGAGGCGCGAATTCCAGTGGCCGAAGTCGTCAATGTCAAAGAGGATCATGCAGAGAGAGGACTTCATGCGCTGCACGCGGTCGGTCTCGCGGAACAACATGGAGAGCATGGTTTCGCGATTGTAGACGCCGGTGAGGTGATCCATTTCCGCACGCTGGACGGCGGTTTCGCGAAGGGCTTCCAACTCGCGGGTAGTGTCGAGAGCGCGAAGGGCCATGGCGACGCGGAGTCTCCAGTAGGCGGGATCGCTGGCGCGCGGAATGACATCGTCAATGACGCCTTCGGAGAGCCGGTTCCGCCATTGCTGGGTGACGGTATCGGCAATGAGGAGGAGGGGGAGGCGACGGTTGCTGATGTCAACGCGCACGGCGGTGAGGAGATGGTCTATACCCTGGTCTAGACCGGAGAGATTGGTGTCGATGAGGGCGAGGGTTGGGGGAATGGGGGCGGTGATGGCGATCAATGCGGCCTCGGCGGAGAGGACGATTTCAACGCGCGCGCCCGTGGCGAGCAGGACCGGCTCAATGGCCGTTAAGAGGGCGGGATCGGAAGAAGCGAGAAGGAAGATAGGAGAGATTTCGGCAAGCATCCTGAATAGCCTCCATCCTGGTTATCGGCAGGGATTAGAGAAGTTTAAGAAGACTTGAGTTATTTATGGATGAAGGGTAATTACCGATGCCCGTATTGTGGTGTCTTGGGTAACCAGATGGGTGGTTACCTCGTTATGTAAGGCGATGCGGTGCCGTGCACATATTGCTGACAAACAGGGGCGGTGGTTCAAAACCATCCCGCAGGGGCTGAAGCCCGGGTCTTTTAACAGGCTTTTTCGGCGCGCGACCCAGAGGGTACCCCGGTCGCGCCCTGATACAAAGCAGCTGCGAATTACTCATTGCTGATCGAGCTTCGTGCTCATTGCTGATTGAGCTTCGTGCTTTCCCCTGTCCCCAAGTGCAAGGGACCGGGGGCACCCATCGTTTTGCGAAGAATTGGCACGAGCTAGTCGATGAAGTCGACCTGGGGGGCGATGGGGATGATGCCGCGTTCGTAGCCCAGGTCGAGTAGTTTGCGGATGGCCTGGCGGCCGTCTGGGCCGTAGTCGAGGGTGCGGTCGTTGACGTACATGCTGACGAAGCGGTTGGCGAGGCGGGCGTCGAGGTCGCGGGCAAACTGCATGGCGTATTCGAGGGCCTGCTCGCGGTTATCGAGGGCGTGCTGGATGCTGTCTTTGACGGCCTTGGTGACTATTTTCATGGAGGCGGCCCCGAGCGAGCGGCGGATGGCGTTGCCGCCGAGGGGCAGGACGAGGCCGGTGGTTTCACGCCACCAGACGCCGAGGTCGAGAACCTTGTAGAGGCCGCTGGTGGAGTAGGTGAGCTGGCCCTCGTGGATGATGAGGCCGGCTTCGAAGTTGCCGGCGAGGATCTCGGGAATGATCTTGTCAAAGGGGACGGTGACGGTCTGGAGGTCCGGATTGAAGATTTTGAGGGCGAGATAGGCGGTGGTGAGGGTGCCGGGAACGGCGATCTTGATCTTGCCCAGGTCTTCGGGCGCGATTTTGCGGCTGGAGACGATCATGGGCCCGTAGCCCTCGCCGACGCTGCCGCCGCAGCCCATGAGCGCATAGCTCTGCTGCAGGTAGGGGTAGGCGTGGAAGCTGATGGCGGTGACGTCGAAGAAAGCCTCGTTCTGGGCGCGCCGGTTCAGGGTCTCGATGTCGCAGAGGGTGTGGGTGAAGCGATAGCCGGGGACGCGCACCTTGTTGGTGGCGAGGCCGTAAAACATGAAAGCGTCATCGGAGTCGGGGCTGTGGGCGATGGAGATGTCGATGATGCCGGATGGAGTTGCGACGTCGGTTTGCGATGGGCTCACTGGGAGGTAAATCCTTTCGGGGCAAAACTGCAATGGTTCTTTGGATGCGGCGTTCTGGTGACGCTATGTATTGCGGCGGCGAAAACGGACCCATGATGCGCCAAGTGCGGCGGCGGCCGTGATCTTCAGGGCGTCCCCGGGGAGGAACGGAAGGACGGCAAGAGTGAAGACGGACTGGAGGGACGCGTGGGTGAGCGCGGCAAGCCAGAGCGCTCCAGAGGCGAGGATAACGAAGCTGCCGGCGGCGGTGATGAGGGCGGCTGTGGCGAATCCCTGCTGCGCTCGGCGCCAGAGGACAGAGATGAGCAGCGCGGCAAGGGGATAGGCAAGCAGGTATCCGCCGGTTGGTCCGAAGAGATGGGCCAGGCCGGAGAGGGCGCTGGGGGCGAAGACGGGAAGTCCCAGTGCGCCCTCGGCGAGGTAAGCGGCGAAGGTGGCCATGGCCAGGCGCGGGGTAAGCAGCAGGCCGAACAGGAGTATAGCGAAGGGCGCGAGCGAAAGCGGCACGGGCGTGAAGAACAGGGGCACCGAGACGTGGGCGCAAAGGGCGGTGAAGGCGCTGCCCAGGAATACGATGCCAGTTGCGCGCAGCCAGGGAACAGGCCGGGCCGAGACAGCTAAGGGAAGGGATAGTTCTTTGCTCACGCGATTTCCTCCGGGGACCCCGGCGCGTTGTCTTTGCGATTGCTGCGGGGCTCAGGGTTCCAGATCATGTTCCATATCCTCGGCCGGATCGATGACCTGGCCTGGGGTGGTGGATGAAGCTTTTCCTGCGCCGGTTTCACGGCGCAGCTTATCGCGTTGGATGCAGATGTGGCGCGCAACGCCAGCAACTGCAGACAGCAGCGCCACAAGCGAAACGATAAGGCCAATCATTAGCCAGCGCATGGCAATAAACGTGGGCGTCTTTCCAATCAATCGGGTCCGCCGGCAACGGGCACTGCCGGTCGGAATTCAAAAAACCGCCGGTGCTCAGAATACCAGACGGGCTTAGCGGGAGATCAGACGAGACGGAGGGAGGACTGGAGCCACTCGACGTAGCGCTCGCTGGCGGCTTCCACATCAAGAACGAGGAATTCCGGGGTCTGGTAGGTGTGGAGGTGGTGGAGGCGGGCTTCAAGGGCGGCGAGTTTGTCGGGACTTGTTTTGAGGAGGAGGACCGTCTCGGTGGCGGATTCGACATTGCCTTCCCAGTGGAAGATGGACTCGACTGAGGGGATGAGCGTAGCGCAGGCAGCGAGTTGTTCTTCGACGAGGGTACGGCCGGTCTGCGCGGCCTCATCGGGCGTGGCGCAGGTGGTGATGACGAGGCGAATGGGGGGGCGTGTTTGGGGAGTGTCGGACATTGTGCGGTTCCTGGATAAGTGTACCGGTGCTGCGTTGGAAAGTCCCCAAAATGTTCAATTGGCGGGGTGCGCGCCCGATTTGGAACTGTGATGGTGAGCACAGTTGCTTGATATTTCAATCTCAAAATGAACCGGGGGAGATTGGTTCGCGATTGGGAAGTGTGCGGCTGGAATTCCCGGGCCAAGTTCCCGAAATCGACCCTAACGAATATTAGGCTCATACCAAGTCGCATCCCAGGGATTCAAAACAGGAATCAAGCTGGAAGTCAGCCGGGACGCGCACCCGGGCGGGTTTCTATGAGAGATTTGCTGTGTCTTCCTGATGTGGTTGCCGAGGGTCGAGCGTCTGGCAGGCTGTTTAGCGTTTGGTCAATGTGTGCGCGGATTTGTTTTCTGGCATGTGTTTCTGGACTGTGCCGGCCAGCGGTTGCGCAAACCACGACCAGCACCACGTTGACCGTGACCAGCGGGGGCAGCGCGGTTACGACAGTTGCACAGGGAGCAGTGATCACGCTGACTGCGACTGAGATTGCCGGGTCAACCCCGGTGACCCCTGGAACGGTCAACTTCTGCGATGCTACTGCAGCGTACTGCACAGACATCCATATTGTGGGCACTGCGCAGTTGACCAACGGCGGCACGGCGGTATTCAATTTCCGGCCTGGAGTGGGAAGCCACAGATACAAAGCCCTGTTTGTGGGGACCAAGGCGTACGCCGGCAGTTCGTCCGCTACGGCATCGCTGACGGTGCTGGAGCTGGCCGGGGGAGTGTCCACCACAACCACAATCGCACCAATCGGGTCGAACTACTACACTCTTTCCGCCACTGTGAGTTTCTCTTCGCCTGGTCCGGCGCTGAAAGGCACCGTGTCGTTCCTCGACATGAGCAACGGAAACGCGGTGCTGGCGACCGCCAGCCTGGGAGCAAACAATCCACTCTGGGTGGTTTCCGGCTTTTACGGTTACTGCCCGGAATTTGAAGCGGAGTCCGCAGGGGTGGTGTCGGCGGATTTTAACGGAGACGGCATTCCGGATCTGGCGGCGGGTTGTACTGCAAACGGGACCGTGGGAATCTTTCTGGGGAATGGGGACGGCACCTTTACGCAAAAGGGGAGCCTATCGTTGCCCGGATTCAGTGGGCCCGGATCCAATGGCGAATCGCTCGATGACATGGTGGCGGGGGATTTTGACGGAGACGGGATTCCGGATTTGGCCGTGACGGACGGATATGGCACGGCCATCTTTCTCGGCAATGGCGATGGAACATTTACGTACAAAGCAACCAGTGATGGTTGCGGTAGAGGCAATATTTCCAACGCCATTGCAGTAGCAGACTTTAACCAGGACGGCATCCTGGACCTGGCCGAGGCAAGCGGCTACGGACACTCCTTGACGATTCTTCTCGGCAATGGGGATGGAACATTCAGGACAGCGAGTGCGCGCCCGGGCACGGGGGCGAATCCTACTGGCGTTGCGGTGGGAGACTTCAATGGCGACGGGATTCCGGATTTGGCGGTAACCAATGCCGGGGCAAACACGGTGACGATTCTGCTTGGGAACGGGGATGGCAGTTTCACGCCGGTATCCGTGAGCCCGTCCACTGGATCGTATCCTCAAGGCATTGTGGCGGCGGACTTCAACGGGAATGGCACCCCGGACCTGGCGGTGGCCAACTCCTCTTCTCAAACGCTGACGATTCTTCTGGGGAATGGGGATGGGACATTTACGCCCGCAACGGCGAGCCCCGCAGTGGCCGATCCTTCCAGCATCGTCGTGGCTGACTTCAACGGGGATGGCGTTGCTGATTTGGCCGTGTCACAGTTTTACGGCAATGTGAACGTGCTGATGGGTAAGGGGAATGGTACCTTTACACCTTCTGCGAACCATGCCTACGACACTTCGGGACAATTTCTGGCGGTAGCGGACTTCAATGGGAGCGGGCTCCCGGGTCTGGCTACGAACTACGATGACCTGGAAACCGTTGTGACGGATATGTCGGCGACCGCAGTTGCATCCGTGGTCTACGCCGTTGGTAAAGGCAACTACCAGGTGGAAGCCAGCTACCCAGGGAACAGTACTTTTGTCGCAAGCACTTCCACGGTGACTCCCTTGAATTACGCGTCAACAGCGCCGCCGACACCACCAATGCTCATCGCGCCCACGCCGGGATTGGGGACCGTGCTCGGCACCAGCAACGTGGCCTTCCGGTGGAACTCCGTGTTGGGGTACACCCTCTATCAGCTCAACCTCGGCACTTCGCCTGGCGCAAGCGACCTGTACTGTTACAAAGGCACGGCGCTTTCCGTAACCGTTCCGTCACTGCCCGGGAACGGCGCAGTTGTTTATGCAAGGCTCTTTTCAAAACTGGACGCAGCGTGGCTGTATAACGATTTCCTTTACACAGAAAGCGGCGCGGTGGCACCGGCTATGCTTACCACGCCCACCCCCGGAATCAGCACGACTTTGGGCACCAGTAATGTGGCATTCCAGTGGACTGCCGGGGGCGGAGCCACGCTCTACCAACTCAACCTGAGCACCGTTACGCCTGGTTCAAGCGAACTGTTGCTTTACAAAGGCACGGCTACTTCAACGACCCTGCCAAGTGTGCCCGCGAACGGCACAGCCATCTATGCGAGGCTCTATTCGTATATCAAGAAGGCCTGGCAATACAGCGACTCTGTTTATACCGAGAGCGCTCCCTCGATCCTCATTTATCCCGTGCCTGGATTGAGTACCAAACTTGGTAACAGCAATGTGCATTTTCAGTGGACGGCTGTGAAGGGGGCGAGCATGTACCAGCTCAACCTGGGTACCACTGGACCCGGTGCAAAGGACCTTTATCTATACAAAGGCACGGAAACCTCAGTGAATGTGCCCACGCTGCCCGCAGACGGCGCGGTTGTTTATGCGACGCTCTCGTCTGACATTGATGGAGTGTGGTACCAGAACAGCTACGTCTACACCGAAGGAGGTGCGGCTGTTCCGGCTGTGTTGACCGCGCCGACGCCGGGATTGGGAACTGTACTTGGTACTGGCAATGTGGAATTCCAGTGGAGCCCTGGGGCAGGGGTCAGCCTTTATCAGCTCAACCTCAGCGCTGTTGCACCTGGCGGAACCGACTTGTACTTGTACAAAGGCTCGGCAACCTCCGCGACCGTGCCCACTCTACCCGCGAACGGCGCTCGAATTTACGCTCGGCTCTATTCCAAGATCAACGGAGTTTGGGAGTACAACGACTACGTTTATACCGAAGAGTAGGGCGGGATGCTTTGCCAGCAAGGGAGTGTGACAAGCGGGTTCTTCGATTCCGGCTCCAAGAACGCAGACTACAGCGGTTTCGATTCTGCTCTTTACAGGAAGCTTGAGGCCAAGTGGCATTTTTCTCAAGAAAATGCCACCTCGCATAAACTTCAAATGGCAAGATGTGAATCGAAACCGCTCTAAAGGGCGGCTTTGATGATTTTGCGGTATCTGTCGAGCACGTCTTTCCCGCGATCGGTGAGACGGCAGATGGTGAGCGGGTATTTGCCGCGGAAGGTTTTTTCGATGGCAACGTAGCCGGCTTCCTCAAGCTTGGACAGGTGAGCGGAGAGATTTCCCTGGGTGAGGCCGGTTGTCTGGCGGAGGTATTGGAAGTCGGCTTCCTCGACTGCGGCGAGGAGGGCGACGATCATGAGGCGCGCGGGCTCGTGGATGACGCGGTCGATGTCGGCGAGGCGCTGGATTTTTGTGCTCATGTTATTGGGCCGGTTCGGTGGGCTGGCGGAGGAAGAGCAAAAGCACGATGCTGCCGGAGATGAGAGAGAGAAGGCCAATTGAGCCGAAGAGGATAGTGAGGCCCATCTGCAGCGAGACTCTGCTAAATGCGAGAAAAATGCCGATGGCCGCGAGAAGAACGCCGACAGAGTAATAACGGAGCGAGCGCCCGCTCGAGGCGGCCAGAACTCCGCCGAGTATTCCGGTTCCTGCGAGCATCCAGCTGGATGACAGAAACGACCCCCGGTAAGGCGCATGCGGCGGCGCAGCTTCCACTGCAAACATGACGGCGACTGCAGTGACCGCTGCCACGACAAATGCGATAGCGATTACGACTGCTGTTCGTTCCCGATTGACCGGTTTCAACTCTACGTAGCCTACCCGTTCGATCAAAAACCGCCTGCGCACTTTTTTGATCGCCCACGGCGATCCAAAACCGACAACCGGCCCCAGAAGAATAAAGCTCCAGGAAGACGCCTCGAAGCCAAACGATCCGGGATGGAATACGACCTGCAGCCACATCAGGGCGGCGGCGGTGAGAAACGTGAGTCCGCTGGCAATTTCGGGCAATCCGTCGCGGTTATGGGCCTTCTGCATGAGGCGGTTGGCAATCGCATCTGGATTCTCTTCAAGAAGACGAGATGGTGATTCGGTCATTCTCTTTCTCCTTGCTCGACTGGCTTGCGCACGAGGAGAGACAGCACTATGACTCCGGAGACGAGCGCGAAGATGCCGATTGATCCGTACAAGATGGTGAAGCCCATCTCCAGCGAAACGGTGCTGAAGGCGAGAGAAATTCCTATAACGGCCATGAGGACGCCACCGACGACGGATCGAAGCTGGCGGCCGCTGACGGCGAGCAGAATTCCACCGCCAATCCCGGTAGCAGCGAGGATCCAACTGGCGGGCGGGAACCAGACCCCGGAGGCGTGAGACGCCACAGCGGCGTAGACCGCCAGCGCCACCGCGGCAGCGAGCACAAAGGCGAGGGCGAATATGATTGCGGTTCGTTTGCGATTGACGGGTTTCTGCTTTACGTAACCGACCTTCTGCATCAGGAACTTCGCGCGCACCTTCCTGAGCGCCCACTGCAATCCAACCGGCAGAGCCATCATGGTGACGATCAGGCACAAAGTGGAAGCGATGTTGATCGGTGATCGGGCCGGAGATACCGCCGTCAACCACGTCAGGCCGGCGATGATGAGAAAGAACAAGCCGATGGCGATTTCGGGCAGGCCGTCGCGGTTATGGGCTTTCTGCAGGAGGCGGCCGGCGATTCGGTCAGGATTTTCTTCAAGAAGACGGGAGGATGAGAGAGTCATATTAGCCTCGCAATCTAGTTTGTGCTGCAAACCAAATTGAGAACAATGGTGCGCTCATCAGATTGGCTTGTCAAGTCTGCAGATGGAGGATTCGAATTTTCTTTTTCAGGGGAGATTGCGGGCGGTTCTCTATTTTGAAAGGTGGCCTGCAAGCGAAAGGTCGATGGCGACGACGTCGTCCGCTTTCCAGATCAGGAAGCTTGGATTTTTCAGACCCCATTGAACGTACGGGACGATAAAGTGAGCCTTGGCCGTTGCGGCTGTGCTTTCAAGATGGACAAGGATGGGGATGGTGATCTGGTGGGGCGTGCCGAGAAGTGTGAAGACGCCGGTTACCTGGATGTTCGAGTCGCCTGACGGAGCCAGGTCACCGATATAGGTCTTCGGCTCGAAGGAAACGGTCGCGTACTGTTCGGCCTTGAGGATGTCCTTGTTCATTTTTTTGTCGCGACTGTCATTGCCGGTCTTGCCGCTGCCTGCGAGCACGACCACCGAACCGGACATGTTGCGAGTGGTGCGATCAAACTCGATCGATCCTGATTGAACGTGAAAGCCGCCGTTTACGAGCTCGTGGGTGGTCTTGAGCGTGATTTTCACCTCGCTTGCATCAGGATTGACGACGAATGCCTGATGCTGGGCGAGTGCGACTGGGGCGAGCAAGACAGCGAGGGCGAAAATTGAGAAGGATTTCAAGGCATCTCTCCTAGAAGTTTCATTAGCACCCTTGCACATTGGAGGACGTCCCTCAGGGGCTGAAGCCCAGCGATTTTTCCGACGTTTACGGCACGATTAAAATCGTGCCCTTTCAAAGCCCGCCTTGTGCAGAGCACCCCTAAGCTGGCGAGTGCATGGGAGTAACAGCGGCATTATGCGTGACGCGTGTCAGCTTTGCCGTTACGCGCATCACACCGGGCCAAACCCTGAGGCAGAACGGTAATACAGCGCGTGCGAAGGAATTATTCAAGCCATCGGCTGCGAATTCGGCAACGCGCATCTGTGTCAGCAGTGCGGAACGAAGCTTCGCCTGGAAAACCGGTGCCGATTCCCCTGCAACATAGGCGGCTACGGCACAGCGTGCAGTATGCAGCGCGATGGATATGCCATCGCCGGTGAACGAGGGGATGACGGCGGCCTGATCGCCAATGCAGTAGAGCCCGTTCTCCGTTGTGGGGCGAATGAAACCATACGGAATATGCGTGATGGCGATCGGCTTGGCGAGCAGCGGCTCCGCTCCCGCAAGCCTCATGGCGAGGTGCGGACAGTCCCGCTGCATCTTCGCGAGGAATTGCTCCCAGCGATTACCTGTAGTTGCGAGATAGCGCTGTTGCACCACGCAGCAGAGGTTTGCGATTCCGCTTTCAACCGGCTGGATACCGCCATAGCCCCCTGGATAGAGCATCAACTCAGAGGCGCGGTCAAGTTCAGCGGCCTGCCCGGGAGCGAGGCGAAAATACATCTTGAAGGCCACCCAACGATGGGGGTCATCGGGACGCGCGTAGCCGCGCAGATCGTGCTTGCCTGTTGCCAGAAAGACCGTTGGCGCTTCACGGGTGGTGCCGTCGTCGAGCGTGGCTTGCCACACGCCGGGTGACGTGCGCACCAGCGACTGCACGCTGCGACCTTGCTCCAAGGAGACTCCTGCCGCGATGGCTTCGGCGATGAGCGCTGTATCAAGCGCCTTGCGCGTGAGAGACTTCGCGGGAAAGGGCAAGGGAGCCTGCGCGGCGCGCCTGGCAGCGGCCAAGCGAACGTAGTCGATAGGCACAGCCCCAATTGAGGCAACGTCGATACCGAGCAGGTGGAGATCTTCAAGAGCCTCACCGCTCAGGAACTCTCCGCAGACTTTATGGCGCGGTTCGGGCTCGCGCTCAATCAGCGTCACCCGCCGCCCGTTGCGGGCCAGCGCGATAGATGCGGCACAGCCTGCTACTCCACCGCCGAGGATGAGAACTTCATCTTGCACGGGAATCTTATTCATTGTGAACGTTTTAACTTGAATGTCCTTTTTCGGATACGGTAATTAAAGTATACCGCTCCAATAGGTATTTGTTGACCAATGCCGCAACTGGGTAGTGGTGGACTTTGCAATCCAAAGCACTGCCTCAATGGTTTGACGGGGCACTGAAGACATCGTGAGCCTCAGTCTGCTGAACCCTCGCCTGATTGCCTTATCTTCGCGGTTCATCTCACTTGGGACACACGCTCACCGTCTATCCCTATAATTTGTGCAGAGGATCTATTGCGCCTAACTACGGTTTACCTGAACCGCACTTCGGAGACGATTCGATTCCATGGGATCTAATGCGGGGATCGAATTCGAGCATCGGATTTCTCCGCGCGAATTGCCTGAGCTGATGGATGGTGATTGCAGCTATGAGGATTTCCGTGGCTGCCTGCGGAGCCTGGAGCAGATCAACCGCCTGCTGCTGGGATATCGGCCAACGCTGTCCTGGCTGAATGGGTTGCCGCATGGATTGAGCGATCCGGTGCACGTTGTGGACGTGGGCTGTGGCGGCGGCGATTTGCTGCGGCAGATTGCGGGCTGGGCGCGGCGGCGGGGCATTGCTGTGCAGCTAACAGGGATCGACCTGAACCCGTATGCGGCGCGTGCGGCAGCGGAGTCCACGCCGAAGGAATTAGGAATCGCGTGGGTGACCGGGAATGCTCTGGAGTATCGGCCGGAGAAGCCCGTGGATATCGTCGTGAGCTCGCTGATGACACATCATCTGGAAGATGAGGAGACCATCGAGTTCCTCCGGTGGATGGAAGCGACTGCGAAGTTAGGTTGGTTCGTCAACGATCTGGAGCGGTCGGAGTGGAGTTCGCGGATGTTTGGGTGGTTGGACAGGATTTTGCGCTGGCACCGATTTGTGCGGCATGATGGGCCTGTGTCGTTCCGGCGTGCCTTCCGGGAAGAAGACTGGGAGCGCTTGCTGGGGGCGGCCGGGGTTCCGCAGGGGGCGGCGACAGTGGAGCACTGGCGGCCGGGACGGTTGTGTGTGGGGCGCTGGAAGTGAGTTCCTAAAGTGGGCTGTTTCCTGCCCTATTGGCATCTTAAAAATTAGTGGTTCGATCGAGGTATTTTGATGGCGCGGTGCAGAGTCCTATTAGCCTTTTTTTTGACAACCCTGTTATGCATCGCAGCGCCAGCGGAGCCAATTCCAGTCAGACATATCCAGCTCCCGAGGCACGAGTTCATGGATGCGCGCTCCGAGACTGGAAAGATCATTGCCCGGGTGGAGTTTACTGAGACCGTGCTGGGCGATGAAGTGACGATGCGCCTGACCTATCACTTCTTGGATGGGTCGATTGATGATGAGACGACGACATACACACAGAGGGGCACGTTTCGCTCTGTACGCAACCATCACATAGAGAATGGGCCTTTCTTCGCGAAGCCGGTAGACTTTGCGGTGGAGTCCGCGACGGGCATAGCGACCAGCCGCACTGCGGATAAGAACGGCAACGTACACGAGGAGAGCGAACACATCGACCTGCCGGATGACCTGGCGAATGGATTCGTGGGCACGTTGCTGCTGAATGTGCCGCCCAATACGGCGCCGTTTCGGGTAGGGATACTGGCACCAGTGTTCGGCGGACGATTGATTCGCGTGCAGATTTCGCCGGATAGCGAGCAACCGTTTCAGAGGGACGGCCACACCCTTAAGGCGACCGTGTTCCGCATTCATCCGGAATTAGGTGGGATCCTGGGGATGCTTGCGACGCTGCTCAACCTTGAGCCGAAAGATGTGATGGTGTGGGTATTGGAGGGCGATAGACCTGCGGTGATGAGGGTAGTTGGGCAACTGGGTGGGTCTGGCCCTGTGATTAGCTCGGAGCTTGAAGGGACCAGCTTCGGGAAATAGGACACTTTGCAGACCGACGTCTCAAAAGCGGGATGGACATCACCTACATTCTTGACGATCCCCGGAAAATCTGACGGCCTCCTGTATCAATGACGACGCGTTGTGAGTTCGTGCCAGTTGAGGCCGATGTCCACGATCAGCAGCGAGATCAGAGTGAAGGCGATAACACCGACGGCAGATAGCGTGTCGCCGAGATGGCTCCAGTAGCGGGGCCAGAGGTTGAGAACCCGGCTGGAGACAAAGGTAAAGGTGACTGCGTAGGAACGGATCATCCACTGACGGTGCTGGATGATGTGGCGGTTGCGCGCGGTGATGAAGGCGGCGGTAGTGCAGACGACCCAGGCTGTGGCCTGGCCGCAGGTCCCGGGGAAGCCCGGACGCCCGAAGGCGAGTGCTATTCCGGTCGCGGCACTGACGAAAACCGACACGACGTAGATGCGGCCGAGCACGCGATGGAGTTGCAGGTAGCGCTGGCGGATTCGCGAAGAGAAATTGATGGGGCCAATCAACAGAGCGAAAATTCCGGCGAGAGTATGGGGAATGAGGAGCCCGCGGTCGGCGATGACCTGCAGACGGTAGGCGTGGTACATGGGGTAATCGGTGACGAGAAGAACTTCTGAAGTGATGAAGACAAACAGCGCAGTAAGGCCAAGCGAGATCCAAACAACGGCTTTAAATCTGGAACGACGGACACTTGGGGCAAGCGGCGTGGAAGTTGCCATGATTCGCCTTTCAGACGGTTAGACGGGATGAGTGGCCGCTGCGAGAGCCGGGGGGCGAAATGCTTCGTCTTTCCCAGTTTAACGGGAATCTTCAGAGCGAGGAGCTTATGCGGCGCAAACGCGCGCCAACCTCCGCGCAGGATGACAGCATCTTTTGGTGAAAGGGCTGCGGCGTTTTACCGAATGCATCTGATGAAGGCAGTAGTATGGTCATTGCGGTCCGCTGGGGCGGGCGCCGATGGAGAATGACGATGACGACAGCGATCAAGTTTGGGACCTCTGGGTGGAGGTCGATTGTGGCGGAGGATTTTACCTTTGCGAACATAAGGCTGGCGGTAGCGGGGATTGCCGCTTATGTGAAGACGCAGCCGGAGCCGCACAGGGTGCTGGTGGGGCGCGATCCGCGGTTTCTGGGCGAGGCGTTTGTGGCCGAGGCGGCGAAGGTGCTGGCTGGGGCGGGCGTGACGCCAATCATCATTCCCGATGCTGCTCCGACGCCGGCGATTGCTTATGCGGTGCGGATGCTGAAGACTTCTGGAGCGATCAACTTTACGGCGTCGCACAATCCGCCGGAGTACAACGGGATCAAATTTTCTACACATGATGGTGCTCCGGCGCTGCCCGAGGTAACGAAGCAGATTGAGGCGGCGATTGCCGTGTTGCAGGGAAGCGGCGAAGCGGTTGCGATGGCTGAGCCTCCGGCTGGCGGGTTTGAGACGGCGGATGTTAAGGCGGCGTTTCTGGCGCGGCTGGCGGAGCTGGTGGATCTGAAGGCGATTGCAAAGTCGGGGATCAAGGTGGTGTATGACCCGTTCTGGGGCGCGGGGCGTGGGTATCCCTGCCACCTGCTGCGCGAGGCGGGCGTTACGGTGGAGACGGTGCACGATTATCGCGACGTGCTGTTTGGCGGGCATGCACCGGAGCCGGACGATCACCTGCTAGGCGACTGCAAGGCGAAGATGAAGGAGATTGGCGCGGCGCTGGGGATTGCGACGGATGGCGACGCGGACCGGTTTGGAATTGTGGACGGGGATGGGACGTTCATCCAGCCGAATTACGTGATTGCGCTGCTGTTTGACTACCTGGTAGAGACACGCGGATGGAAGAACGGCGTGGCCAAGAGCGTGGCGACGACGAACCTGGTGAATGCGCTGGCGGATTATCACAAGGTGCCGCTGTTTGAGACGCCGGTGGGGTTCAAGTACATTGGCGAGCTGATTATTGCGGACAAGATTGCGATTGGCGGCGAAGAGTCTGCGGGGCTGACGATCCGCGGGCATGTTCCGGAAAAGGATGGCGTGATTGCCGGCCTCTTGGTGGCGGAGATGGTGGCGGTGCGCGGCAAGAGCCTGGGTGTGCAGTTGAAGGAGTTATTTAGCAAGGTAGGTTCCTTCTATCCGGTTCGGGAGAACTTCCACTTGACCCCGGAGGTGAAGGCCGCGTTCACTGAAAAGATGAAGGCCGATCCGACGGAGATGGGCGGCCGCAAGGTTACCAGCGTTGTTCGGACGGACGGACTCAAGCTCATCCTGGAGGATGGGTCGTGGGTCTGCTATCGGCTTTCGGGGACGGAGCCGGTGGTGCGGGCTTATACCGAAGCGCGGAACGAAGAGGATATGGAAGCTTTGAAGGCGGCGGCCGAGAGGTTTGTGGTTGGTTAAGAGCAGGGACTAAGGGACGCAGGGAATAGGGAATAGACGTGGGGGACGAACAGATACAACCGGAGAAGCGCGTGGCGGCTGCTGCGCCGGCGCCGCTGCAGGTGCGTGCAGTGGAATGGACTGCGCGCATGTGGCGTCCGACGGGAACGGTTGTTGCGGTATGCCTGGCGCTGCTGCTGACGTGGCACGTGATCAACGGCAAGCACGGGTTGCAGGTGTGGCATCAAAAGCAGGGAGAAGACCAGCAATTACGCAAAGAGATTGACGAGCTGCAGCAGGAAAATGCCCGGTTGAAGGACCACATTGAGAAGCTGAAGTCGGACCCGGACGCGATTGAGCATGAGGCGCGGGAGAAGCTCCACTATGCGAAACCCGGGGAAGTAATTTATACGTTGCCGGCTCCGGGGCCGACAGGATCTGGAAAATAAAGCAGTAAAAGAGGTTGGCCGGTGGCGTGTTTTTTAGCACGTGACCCTTGGTTGGTCAATGCCCAAAAAGGGCATTGACAGCGGAGATTCGCCTCTGTATACGTATTCATACCGGGCACAGGTATCGATACCATGGTCGGAAGGTTAAAGCAGCAAAGCTTCTTCGTATCCGGGCAATCCCCCTTGTCCCACGGAGAAGTGAAGGTTCCAGGGACTTGCGGGCAAAACCACACAGATTGGTCCTGGAAGTAACAATCCCGATTTTGGTCATGATTGCGATTTAAGGCGCCTACTCGACGAATTCGAGCGGCATTTCAGCATGTATTTGCGAATTTCGCACTAGCAGGAAATCGTTTTCCTGCCGATTAAGCATCATAGGGGATTATGCCAGGTACCGGTCGGGTAGCTGGCAGAAGAGTTTTTTGCCGGGTTCGGCAAGCAAGGTCCGGAGACGAACGGTCTTCGGGTGAACTGTAACTCATGTGACCTTCACTTTGGTGTTGGAGGGGACTTGTCTCCCCCTTCAGCACCATTTTTATTGGGGCGGGGTTTAGAAATCTACGTGGGCGCGTACGGTCCCGACCCAGACGGGTCCGCGATCGCGGTTGTAGCCCGGGTCGGCAATGTGCTGCACGTCGAGCGAATAGAACATGCCTCTCCAGGCGTGGTATGTGTAGTAGCACTCTTCGATGTTTTCGCGGCCGTAATTGAGGCGGCCATCGCCAAGCAGGAAGCCGAGGCCGCCGAGTTTTAGATAGTTCTGGTGGTCAGCCTTGATGGCGTTGGAGACGACGGCGAGGCCAATTTTGTCGACGGGGCGATGCCAGCGGGCTCCCACGTAGTCGGCGGCTAGCTCGACGGTCTGGTCCACTTCGGTATAAGCAAATGATTCGTGCTGGCCCTCGTTCCACCCGAAGCGGCCGGCAACGCGGAGGTTCTCCGTGACTTCCTGCTCAGTGTTGTATCCGACGCCATATTTGAAAGCGCCGGTGTGCTCGTGGAGGGTGATGGTGGGAACGGTAACACTGTACTTTGCCGTGTCAGAGCCGTTGAGGAAGTCTTGAACGGCTTCGCGGTAGGTACCCATGTGGGCGGTGTTGCCATAGAGGAGAATGCGGGTGGTGCCTTTCGGCTTGGCTCCCTTTCTTGGGGGCACCCAGCTATGGCGCAGTTCGAACTCACCATTCTGGCCGTGGGCGCGGCTGAAAGCCCAGTCGAGGTCGATGCCGTTGGCGACGACCGGCATGGCGAAGAGGCCGTAGCGGAAGCTCCAGTTGCGGTCGTCATACTCGGCCACGCCGCCGAGCGTATAGCCGCGCGTGTCGGCGGCGTAGTCCCATGCGCCGTTGTTGTCGACGGTCCAGTTCATGAACTGGAGGTGGGAGTCGGAGGCGACTTCGTTGGAATCGATGAAGTCATTCGCCCCCATTTTTCCGCCACGGAATTCAAGGCGACGAACGGGAACCTTGGGGGCGATGGCGTAGGTGCCGGGGTCCTGGCTGGTGGTCTCGTCAGTAAGACCGATGACCTGATGGAAGCCGTAGCGGGCGGGGTAGGGAACGCGGCCGAGATTGGGATTGCGCACCACGTCGAGGTTGGTGAAGCCGGCGAGTCCGAATGCTTCGCTGAGGCCGCGGCCTTCGGCGGCTTCGAGATCGAAGATGAAGTCGGTTGCGTAGCGGATGGAGCGATCGGGACGCCAGGCGGTAAAGACTGTGCCGACCATGGAGGTTTTGTATTCGCCGCGGCCAATGAAGCTGTTTTGGCCCTGATATGGCGAATGAAAGGGCAGGTCGCCCTGGGTGATGAAGTTGGCCTGGCCGGAGAGCCACCAGGACTTGTTTTCAGGATGGGGGGCCATGGTGACGACGGGGGCGTCGCTGGGCTGGGGAGCACTGGGAGGCGGATCGGGGGACTGGGCAGCAGCGATGACGGCCAGCGGCAGGGCGAGGGCGAAAGCGCAAGCGCGGCGGAGAGATGAAAAGCGAAACATCGAGGCTGTCCTTGAGTTGAATGGCGGGTTAGAATGAAGCTGCTGCGATACCCCCTCCCAGTATGTACCATACCGGGGGTGGGTATCGTCAAGTTGGAGGAAACCTGCGATGTCGCACCAGGAACGCGAAAAGATAAAACTGCTGCAACGATTGAGAAAACTCCGCGGACAGTTGGATGCAGTGGAGCGGTCTCTGGCTGCAGATGAGGATTGCGGCGGACAACTGATGCTGCTTGCCGCGGTGCGGGGCGGTATCAACGGGTTGATGGGCGAGGTGCTTGAGACGCATATCCGGTTTCACCTGGTGGACGGCGCCAAGGAGCAGATTGCCCCTGAACTGGCCGAGGATTTGATCGACTTGGTGCGCGCCTATCTGAAGTGAGGACAGGGAATAGGGAATAGTTACTTCCGCGATGTGGGCTGCTGGTTTGCCGCATCATTCAAGGTGATTCCTGCCTATCGTAGTGGTCCGAGGGGGCGGGAATTGTTAAGGTTTGGTTGATTTGGGTCGGAGAGGCGCGATCCGGCGAGCGAAGCTTGCGTGGTGCGGACAGGGCTGTCCGCACCAGGAGTGTTGATCGGGACGCGCTTGCTGTGCTGCGGCTTCAGAGGGGATCTGGTGGCCGAGTGTGCGTTGGGCGGGAATGCCAATTGTGGCTACTTTGTTGAGTTGGTGTGCCAGCCGGGGTTTGTCCATTGGCCATCGCGAAGGACGAAGATTTCGCTGGCGCGGCCGTTGGAGACGGAGCGCATGCCGTTGGTTTCGATTTCGTATAGGTAATTGCTCCAGACGATGGCTACGTCGCCAAAGTGCTGGACTTCAGTGTGCTGGAATTCCAGGGGAATGAGTTTGCCGCCTTCGGATTGGAATTCGGCCGCACTTTTGAACACGTCGGACTGATGTTCCCAATTGGCCACGTCAACTGCCGGGATCGCTGCATTCCGGCGCAATGTGGAGGTGACACCGCTGAGCGGGTACTACCAGGGGCAACTTTCGCGGGAGGGACTGCATTTGGGGTTTGCCGCGGTGGATGCGCGGGAGATTCGCCGCGGCGTTAAAGAGCTTGCTGTGGCGCTGGAAGGCGCTGTGAAAGCCCGGTAGATTACAGATGAGAGATTACAGATTTCAGTTAACGGCGGCGCGGTCTGTAAACGGAAACCGGGCTGTTCGTGCGTTAACTTATTGAACGAGCCTCGAATTCCCAATATCCAATTCATTGGATTCCTGCGTACGACGAAGGCAATTTGGATTATGATTCGGAGGCATCGGGTTCAGGGCTTGCGAGACGAGGCCTGAACGAGAAAGAGGTTATTGATGAGCAGCTCCCCCCGCAGCAAGTCAGTTTCAGTCAGAGGGCCAGAAGGCATTCGGACTCTGAAAGCAAAACCGGCGAAAGCCCCCGCTTCGTCGTCTTCGGTTAAACCCCCGCCGGTTTCGGCAGAACCGAAGGTCGTTCTCCCCGGCAGTGAAAAGGCAGCACCGACAAATGCATTGCATGTGAAAGCCACTCCGCCAAAGACGCCGGTAACGGTATCGGTGATTGTGAAGCGGAAGGAAGAGCTGAAGATCAACCGGCGCGGCGGCAGGGCGGCTGGGCCGGTGCGCGTAACCCGAAGCGAGTACAAGAGGCGCCATTCGTCTGACCCCGACGCGGTGAAGCAGGTGAAGGCATTTGCGAGGGAATACAAGCTGAAGGTGGAACGCGATCCGACTTCGGCTCTGCGGCGGACGATCCAGCTAACGGGGACGGCTGCAGACATGCAGAAGGCCTTTGGCGTGGAACTGAACCAGAAGACGATTGATGGAACCCAGTACCGAGTGCGGGAGGGCAGCATCCACGTGCCGGCCTCACTGGAAGGCGTAGTGGAGGCTGTGCTGGGACTGGATAACCGGCCCCAGGCACAGCCTCATTTTCGTCTCCACAAGCCAAGCGCCGCCGCCGCCGCTCCCTCCAGCTACACGCCCCCGCAAGTAGCGCAGGCTTACCAGTGGCCGGCGAATGCGACCGGGGCGGGACAGACGATCGGGATCATTGAACTGGGCGGGGGCTACAAGGCGGCCGATTTGAAGGCCTATTTCAAGACGCTGGGGATGTCCGCGCCGTCGATTACGGCGGTAAGCGTGGACAAGGGAAAGAACAAGCCGACCAACGCGAATAGCGCCGACGGGGAAGTGATGCTGGACATTGAAGTGGCCGCGGCCGTGGCGCCGGGGGCGAAGATCGTAGTGTACTTTACGCCGAATACGGACCAGGGATTTACCGATGCAATTACGACGGCGGTGCATGACCTGACGAACAAGCCGAGCGTGATTTCGATCAGCTGGGGCGGGCCGGAATCGAGCTGGACGGGGCAGTCTTCGACGGCGCTGGATGCGGCGTGCCAGAGCGCGGCGGCGCTGGGCGTAACGATTACGGTTGCGGCGGGCGATAACGGGTCGAGCGATGGGGGGACGGGAAACAATTGTGATTTTCCGGCATCGAGTCCGCATGTGCTGGCTTGCGGCGGGACGAAGTTGGACGCAAACGGATCGACGATTGTGTCCGAGGTAGTGTGGAACGAAACGGCGAACAACGAGGGTGCGACGGGCGGCGGCGTGAGCAATCTGTTTGCTCTGCCGACATGGCAGGCGAGCTCAAACGTGCCTAAGCCAAGCGTAAGCACGGGAGGCCGCGGCGTGCCGGATGTGACGGGCGACGCGGATCCGACCACGGGCTACACGATTCGCGTGGATGGGAAGACGATGGTGATTGGAGGGACCAGCGCGGTGGCGCCGCTGTGGGCTGGGCTGATTGCTGTCGCGAACCAGCAGCTTGGCACGCATGTGGGATTCATTCAGCCGGCTATTTACGCGGCCAAGGCGGCTGCGGCCTTCAATGACATTACGCAGGGGAACAACGGGGCTTTTAAAGCAGGGCCGGGATGGGATGCGTGCAGCGGGCTAGGTTCACCGATTGCGAGCAAGCTGATTCCTCTGCTGACGCCGGCTCCGGTGGCCATTAGTGCTTCGGCAGCGAAGGGGAAGAGGGCGGGTAAGAAGACCGCGGCGAAGAAAGCCGCCAAGAAGGCGGCTAAGAAGAAGTCCAAGAAGTAAGTGAGTTAGATGTGGAAACGCCGGCCGCCTGTAACTACAGGCGGCCGGCGTTCCGTTTTGGATTGCGGGTTGTTTGTGGGAGTTATAAGAGGCTGTTAGATAGAAACATGCGATGCGATGTGGGCGCTACTCAAGTTAGTTGGCGGGAGCTTTGTGCGGGTCCCAGTTATCTGTGCCGCGCAGGAAGATAGCAGGTGCATATTGCTCAGCTTCCTGTTTAGAGAGGAAATGCATGTGGGGATCGCGCTGGTCGTGATGTGCGCCTGGGCCGGTGGAGTTGGATTCGGCATAGAACACTGTCTCGATGGAATGTGTTTCACCGGGATGCCACTCGCGCCAGCCGGACGGGTCGATATGGCTGCCCATCTCCGTATCGAGATAGACGACCGTGGCATAGGGACGCCACGGTCGGCCAAGATAGACGGGAGCGGTTATATCCGCGCCACCGGTAAGCTTGCAGTGGTTGAGAACGAAGCCGGAATCCTCTGTGGGATAGTGCTTTGATTGCGCGGTGATGTAGCCCCCGGCGTGCGCGGTGCTGTGGATCTCGCAATGATCGAAGACAGCCTTGGCGTCGCCGAAGAGGAAGTCCACATTCCCTTCGATGTAGCAGTCGGAAAAGTATTGCCGCGCGGGAATGCAGTTATCTCCATCTGGAGTGCAGTTGCGGCTGCCGGCATAGACAGTGTCCTGGTTGCCGAGCAAGCGCACATTGTGGAAAATGGCTCGGTCGCCTTTGACAAGCAGCGCAAGCGCTTGCGAGCCGGCGGGGAGTTGCGGGTGGGTTGCATTGAAGTCGTTCTGAAAGGTGATGTTCTCGGCGAAGAAGTTGTCGGCCGTTACATTCACCGTTGCCGAATGCAGTGTGCCACCGGCTGTGCCCGCGCTGCGGTCGTTGATGACGATGGTCTTGCTTGCGTCCGGGGCGGCACTGCGCATGCGGATGTTGGGCTTGTCGACGGTCAACACTTCACGGTAGGTGCCGGGAGCCACCAGTACCAGCGCTCCCGTGTTGGGCGCGGCATCGAGGGCTCGTTGGATGGAGTAGTAGTCGCCGGTGCCATCGGCCGCGACATAGAAGGTTTCGTCCTCGGGGGGAACGGCTCCGGCCATCTCCGGAGCCGTGGGCAGCGCCGGGAAGGGAACGAAGCGTGATTCGCAGGAGAGTGGGGTGCCGGGCGCAGAAGCGGGTGTTTGCTGCACGGTTACACCGTCCCCTTTCGGTTCGAGGTTGCCGCGCTGGTTTCCGATCGCAATGTCCGCATCCTTTGCGAGCCACGTGGAGTGTTCCTGATCGTCGGCGAAAACATTGTCGAGCGTCAGGCCTAACTTGTGATTGGAGTCCAAACCGAGGAATGTGTAACTACCCGCCGTAAGGATATGAACATCCTTGAGGGCTATGTCGCGATAGATAGGAAGCTGGTCGCCGCCGAAGGTGGTGTAGAGCGGCGTGAAGACGAGCGGGTTTTTTGTTTCGCGAATGCAGACGTCGTGATAGAGGAGGTCGTGAACCAGGCCGCCGCGGCTGCGGTCGGACTTGATGCGAATGCCGTTGTCCGCGCCATCGATGGCTAGATCGTCGACCAGCATATGATCCACACCGCCATTGGTTCCGCTGCCGATGGACATGCCGTGGCCGGTATAGAAATGGTTGTGCAGGATGGAGATGTTCGACGACGGGCCCGACTTGCTGGACTTCACGGCGACGTCGTCGTCGCCGGTATGAATTGCGCAGTAGGCAATGGTGACGTTGCGCGACGAGCCGGGATCGATTCCGTCTGTGTTGCGCGCAGTCTTTGGCGTCATGATTTTGACGCCCCACGCGGTAAAGCCGTCGGTGTTATTGACCGCGACGTGGAAGTTAGGCGAATTCCGCAGGGTGATCTTGTAAAGCGTGAATCCATTGGAGCGGTCCACTGCAATGATGCGCGGAACGCTCTGTTGCTTGTCCGTGATCTTTGCTTCGTGGGCGAGATCCCACCAAGTTACATCCTGGCCTAACACTTTAGCGCCTCCGCGCCCATCGATGGAGCCTTCGCCCATGACGCCGCTGTTCGGCGCGTCATTCACGGTGATGAGCGATTTGCATCCATGGCCCTTTTCGCTGACAAGGCCGCAACTGCCTGCGGAGGTATCGAAGAGACGCGGATCGCGGGATGAGACCAGTGCGGTGTTCGCATCGACGACGAGAGTTACGCCGGCACGCAGCGAAATAGGGCCGGAGAGGAATACATTGTTTTGCCCGTGCACGCGTAGGACAACAGCTTTGCCAGAGGCACAGTTATCGATTGCGTGCTGGATGCGGTCCGTGTCTAGCTTGCGCTCATCCTGCGGGGAAATGTTTCCCTGGGGCGCTGCGATGCTTGCATCCAGTGTTACGCAGGCCGTGGGAATATGTGGTTCAGTTACGTGGCGAGTGTCTTGAGCGTGGATGGTTATAACGGAGGCAGCGCATAAAAGAAGAGGAAATGGAATCAAGGAGGATTTGAACGAGTGCATAGAGGCTCCGAAGGGTGAAACGGGAATTAGACGATGGCTGCATCGCCGTTAAAGGTGGTCAAAAGAAATGTAGGGGCTGGATTATCCAGCCCCTACGGTTAAGCGGTACATGAAAGTTGATTAGAAGTTGAGGTGCCCTGCGAACTGATACTGCCGCGGATTGTTTGCCTGACCTGTTACGGCGCCAAATGCGGTGCCGGTTCCAGTAAAGGATTGGCCGATTGCCCCGCCCGCCCCGTTGGGAGAAGTGCTGCCGAACCAGACGTGGTTACCGGTGTTGAAGGCGCTGGCTTCAAGGACGAATTTCACGTTTTCCTTGTTCCAGAGATCGAAGGTGCGGCGGATGCTGCTGTCGATGTTGTAATTGCCAGGTCCGCGCAGTCCATAAGGGGCGGTGCGGGCAGCATTGCCGATAACGTATGGGTTCGACAATGGGCAGGGTGATTGGCAGCCGGTACCGCTCAGGGTAAAGGCGGCCGGATTGATGTACTGAAGCGAACTCAGGGTGTCTCTGGTAGCGCCGTGGCCCCAGCCGCCGTTCTGACGAGCGGAACCAGTGAAGCCGGGTGTCAATACGGGCATGCATTGCTCGCCGACGGAGTTGCCGGTGCATGTGCCCTGCACGATTGCCAGCGGGTTGCCACCGATGTAAGTGAAGATACCTGACAGACGCCACCCGCCAGCCACGGCGCGGACAAAGGCATTGTCAGCGCCAATGTGGCCCCTGCCGAAGGGCAGGTCGTAGGTAGCGGTCCCTTTGAGGTCCTGACGCTGATCGAAGCCGCTGAGCGAGTAGTCGGCCTTGCCCTGCGCATAGGCCTTGCCGTCGGCGCTTACATTAGCGGGGATGGCGTAGCCCGAGCGGAAGGTACCCGCGTTGTCCAAGCTCTTGCTGAAGGTGTAATTCAGCATCATGGTTAACCCATGGGACATGCGCTGGTTGATGGAAAGCTGCAAGGAGTGGTAGTTGGAGTTGCTGACCGCGTCAACTTCGTCGGTCAGGCCGGAGTACTGCGGGAAGGGCTTGAGCATCTGACTGAGTGGCTGAGTTGTCGGGAAGCTTGCATACGGCAGGCTCAGTCCGTTGGCTGCGAGGTTCGCAGGTGTGGCAGTCTGCGAGAGGTTGGCTCCGAGCGAAAGCCATTTGGGATCCATCAAGTTGCCATAGATGCCCCGCTCGGTGGTTCCAGTGGCGAGGATATGGTGCCCCTCGTTGCCTACGTAGCTGAGGGTGGCGGTCATATCCCTGGTAATGCTGCGCTGGAGGCCGAAAGACCAACCTGTGAACTCTGGAGCGCGACCACCAAACTTCGGATCGAGATACCCAAGCGTTGAGGAGATATAGTCGGGGCTGTTGGTGGGGGTAGCTGTTGAATAGAAGGTTCCGTAGCCGGCGTCGAGGATGGGCGGCGCAGTGACCGAATATCCGGCGCCTCCGAAGGCAGTGTTAGTTGGATCGTTGGAGTAGGTGAGAACCTTGTGTCCGGCCTTAGCGCTGAGGGCCGGGTTGCCGTTGAGATAAAACGCGGGCAGAACGACGCCGGGGCTGGGTGGGTTCGGGGATGCCGAAAAACCAAGTTCCAGAGCCGTTCCGGGCTGGGTGGAGTTGGCTGTACCACCGGTGCCGCCTCCCAAAGCGTAGTACATGCCAGCTGAAGCGCGGATCACGGTCTTGTTATCCAGCGAATAGGCAAATCCCAGGCGCGGACCCCAGTTGTTGTAGTAAGTGGAGATGGGGGTTGAGCCACCGCTGCCGGCAAATTGCAAAGCGCCTGCCGAACCGGTGTACGGGTTAGTGGCGTTGGGGTTCATGAACGAAAAACGGTTCTCCGCCTCGTGGAATGGCGGAATGTAATCCCAACGAAGGCCAGCGTTGACGGTCAGCTTGTTGGTGACTCTGAAGTCGTCGTTCGCGTAGACGGCAAAAGGATGGAAGCGGGTTCCTGTTTCAGAGGCATTGGGAGCGTACTCGGTGTATGTGGACGAATCCATGGCGCCGATCATGAAGCTGGCATAGTCCCAGCCGGTGCTACTCGCCGCGGTCACACTGTTGGCCTTGAAACCCTCGGTCTCCTTTGATGAGGTTCCCAGGGTGAGGGGGCTTGTCCCTGTTCTGTCAGGCTGGAAGTTATATTCAAGCATCTGGTACTGGCCGCCAAAGGTAAAGGCGTGTTTGCCGTGAATCCATTGCATATTGTCCAGAGCAACGTAGTTGTTTGTAACGTTGCCCGCGGAGGCGGAGGGTCCCCAATTCGTAACATCGGTGAATTTGACGGTGGGGAAGCTTTGCGCCACCTGTCCACCTGGGAGGCCGGTAATGCCGAAGCCGGAGGCGGCCCAGGCGGGGTTGATCAAGGTCGGATTGATGGCGGGTGAGTAGTACTGCATGGCCCCGTACTTGAACTGGTTAACCAGGGAGTTGCTGATCACATAGGTGTGCTCGAACATCAGGTCCTTGGTGATAGGGCGATAGATCTTGCCTGACTGGTATGGAAGCGGCTCCAGGTTGGTGCTGGAGGCGGAGCCCTGGACAGTGCCAATCAGACCCTGGCGGCCAGCGCCCACGATGAGACTCATCTTCTGCTTTTCAGAGAGGTCATAGTCGAGCCGTTCCGATTGAGTCCAGTTATTCAGGCCCCAAGGGACTGAGCCGAGATAGTTACTGCTAATGTTTGAGTTAGTCGGCGCAGGAAGATACTGCTCCATGGCCTGTGCGATGGGTGAAATCTCGGTTGCCGGAATGGTGTTGTTCGGGTAAAGCGTACGTGAGCAGTTGCTGCTCGACACGCAGGTTTGCGTGATGGGATCGTAGATCTTGACCGGAGTGCCCTGGCTGAGCAGTTCGGAGAAGTTGCCTTGCCGCATCAGCGTTGTGGGGACGGTGTAAAAGGAGGGATTGGTCACGGTCGAAAAGCGGAATCCCAGATAGTTCCCGAAAAAGAAGAGCTTCTTCTTCCAGATAGGTCCACCGAGGGAGATGCCGTACTCATTCATGTGCTCCGACGGGGGCGAGTTCACATAGACGTTACCGCCTCCAGCCGCTTTGCTTGCAGCTGTGGCCACATTGTTGATGGCCGGCAGGAAGCCGACGGCATCGAATGCCGTGTTGCGCACCACGTCATAGACGGAGCCATGAAACTGGCTACCGCCGGACTTGATGGTGTAGTTTTCGATTCCCAGACCGCGGTATTCGGCGGAATAGGCAGAGGTCTTGAGCTGGAACTGATCGACGGTCTCAACAGAGAAGGCAGACCAGATATAACGAGGATCGCCGGAGACAGAAACGGAGGTCATGGGAATGCCTTCGAGATACATTTCGGAGGAGTTCTGGTTGCCGTTGATGACCATCGGCTCGTCAGTTTCGTTGTTCTTGGTGAAATTGGCGGTGACGCCGGGCATGAGAGCAGCGAAGTCAGTGGCGCGGCGCTGATCAGCAGCACCGGCTGCGCCCATTTCGAGCGGGAGAGATTGATAGACTTCGTTTTCCATCGCTGCGCCGAGCGTAGCGTTCTCAGTTTCGAGCGGTGGGGGCTCGTCTTTAACGGTGATGGTCTGGCTCGCTGAACCGATCTGCAATGTCAGGTTGAGGGCGAGGGCCTGCATTCCATCAAGATGGACGCTTTCACGCACCAGGGTTTCAAAGCCTGCGGCGGAGACCGTAATGATGTATTCTCCCGCGTCGAGGGGGGAGAGGTTGTAGAGGCCGCTGTGTGATGTGGAGCGGACCATCTCGACGCCCGTGGTTGCGCTCCGCGCAGTCACTTTGGCGCCGACGACCAAGGCTCCCGATGAATCGGTTACTGTACCTTCAATGGTTCCAGATCCACCGATTTGCGCCTTTATGGCCGACGGCGCCAAAAGTACGGAGACCAGAAGAACCAGCCATCCCAGACCGAAACCACGAAGAGCCCGGAACCGGGTCTCTTTCAATCTAATGCTTAACTTTGTTTCAACTGCGAACCGTGTCATGAAAAGCCTCCAAAGGTAGGTAATTGCGGCCGGATATCAACCCGTCATGGGGCGATGTTTTTGAATCGCCGCACTGCCGCAAAGTCATTGATCGTAAATTGCGTATTGGAATTGATACTCAGGAATACAGCACAAATCTATATAGAGGTCAGACCACACTTGTCAAGGCTAATTAAATGAGGCTGAACCAGTTAGCAGAACATTAGTTAAATGAATAGGTTGCGGATAGGGCCAAAACAGCGAGCTTAGAACAAATTCCCGCTTATTGGTCAGACCTCTAATTTTGGCTATCGTTTTCGCTGCGACCCTGGGTCGAGATCGATGAATAACAGAGTTGCCGGGAAGAGACCGGAAATTGGATATGTGATCAGGCGGAAGGGACGCGCATGGTGACGAGTGCTGCGGCAAGGTCTTTGGCGAGGGACTGCTGAGCGGGTTCAGGGAGCTTGGCTTCCTGCTTTGTCAGGTAGAAGACGTCGATGGCAGTTTCGCCTTCGGTGTCGATGAGGGCTACCTTGATATCGCACTGATGGGTGCTCAGGGTGAGGGCGATTTGGCGAAGAAGGCCGGGGACGTCCTGGGCGACGACCTGGAGCAGTGTGGAGTGTGTGGAGGACTCGGAGTCGAACTCGAGGCGGGTGGCGACTTCAACCTTCAGGTTGGCGGGGTGGTTCAGGTGGCTGCGGGCTTCGAGCAGCTGCTGCACCGAAACTTTTTGCGCGACGACGTCGTGAAGATTGGCGAGGAAGCGGTCCTTCTCGCTGGGGTTGAGCTCGAGGGTGTGGAAGATGTCAGTAAAGTGGAAGCTGTCGACGATGACGCCGCTCTCATTGGAGTAGGCGCCGGCCTTGACGATGTTCATGCCCCAGGCGGCGAGGGCTCCGGCGACGTCGGCAAAGAGGCGGGTGCGGTCGCGGGTGATGACGGTGAGATCGAAGAGCTGGCGGTTGGGGTGGAGGTCGAGTTGGACGGGATCCTTCTCGAGATTGAGTGCCATTTGGAAGTGATGGCGGATTTGCTCAGGGAGGCGGGTTTGCAGATAGCGCTGGGGAAGGCCTTCGAGGAATTGTCCCAAGGCTTCGTACTGCGCAGCGGGCACCATGGAGCGGAGACGGTTGAGGAGGGTTGGGTCAATGGCGGCGCGGTAACGGATTTCGTCGACGGAGCGGTCCATGAAGTTGGCGGTGGCCATATAAAACTGCCAGATGTTTTCCGCTTTCCAAGGGGTGAGCGCATCGGGGTTGACGGCTTTGATGTCCGCATAGGTCATGAGAGTGAGCATTTTGAGCAGTTGGGGACTGCCGATTTTGTCAGAGAAGCCGCGGACATTTTCAAGATCGAAGATGTCGCGGCGAAGGGCGTTGGACATTTCGAGATGGAGACGGATGAGCTTGAGGATGGATTCGCGCTCTTCGGAGTCGAAGTCGAGGCGGGCGAGGAAGGCATCGGCGAGTTCGACACTTTGCGTGGTGTGTTCTCCGGTGCGGCGGGCCTTGCCGGTGTCGTGGAGCAGGAGAGCAAGCAGAAACAGGTCGAGGCGGTCGATCTCCGGCAGAAGCTGCGCGAGGCGATGCTCGTAGTCGCGGGCGGGCTGGCGGAGGCCGTGGACGTTGTCGATGGTGAGGAAGGTGTGCTCATCGACGGTGTAGCGGTGATAGCTGTCGCGAATGACCAGGGCGTCGATGCCGTGGAACTCGGGGATGAGCATTTCAAGAACGCCGAGGGCATGCATGGTGCGCAGGGCGTGCGCGGCGTGGGGGCCAAGCAGGACTTCGCGAAGGGCATTCCAGAGGTAGGGGCCTTCGGGGATGTGGATGGCGAGGGCGGGGAGCGCGTCGGTGATTCGGTCTTCAGCGGCTTGCGAAAGCGTGTAGCCGTGGGTGGCCATCATGGAGAAGATGCGGAGGATGGCCGAGGTGTCATTGAACTGAGCGCCGGGCGCGATATCGATGCGACCCTGGTCGAGGAGGAAGTCGGTACCCGCGATGGGGGTGCGGCGGCGGCGGAACTGCTTGTAGAAGCTGACGGGCGCGGGGAGATGCTCCATGAGAAGCGCCGCGCGTCGATAGACGATGCGCGCGTGGCGATAGTAGGTGCGCATCCAGTAGCTCGGATCCGCGGTGCCGCGGGTCTCAAGGCCGATGGAGTTTGCGGCGGCTTCGTCCTGGGATTGCCAATCGAGGGTATTGTCGTCGCGGCCGTGGCGGAAATGCAGGAAACATCGGGCGGCGGCGAGGAAGTCGAAGGCAGCTTCGGCGTCGCCGCGGGCGCTTTGGAAGACGCCGCCGCGCTGGCGAGGCCATTCGCGGGTTTCCTTGAGATGAAACAGGAGGGCGAACCAGACGGCGAGGTGGTAGTCGCGCAGGCCGCCGGGACAGTCTTTCAGGTTGGGCTCGAGATGGAAGATGGTATTGCCGAAGCGGGCATGGCGTGCGCGGGCGATTTCGCCAAGCTTCTGGGTAATGGTGTTCCACTCGCTGAGCACGAGGCCGGGAAGTACGACCTGGTGCAACTGCTGGTAGAGAGGGAACTGGCCGGCGAGGAAACGGCGATCAAGCGTGGCGAGGGTGAATTCGAGGTTGTCGGGGTCGAACTTTCCGGCCTCCTTGACGGTGCGGGAGCTTGGGCTGGCGCGGAGGCCGATGTCCCACATGCCCTGAACGATGAGGCGAACGGGTTCGGCAGCCTGGGCCTCGACCTTTTCGTCGGCAAAGGCGAAGAGTACATCGATGTCGGAGTAGGGGAAAAGATCTTTGCGGCCGTAACCGCCGAGGGCGAGGAGGGAGATGTTGAGAGAGGGCTGTCCGGCGAAGGCGCGGCGCCACATTTCGATGAGCAACCGGTCGACAACGGCGGACCGGCGGCGGATGGCGGCAGTGCCGTCGCCAGTGCGCTCACAGGTCTGGCGGACAAGCGCCATCTCCCGCAGATACTGCTCCCGTAGATCGTCTACCGCGAAAACGACTGGAGTCATAAGTATTTTGATTGGCTCGCCGGGGCGAGTAAGGAATTGTTAACAGAATAAGCGATGTTGGCCGGTGCGGGGACGCTTTTGTACATTCCGCGCGAATGAGCTGCAGGGAGAGCTATAGTTCTCTGACCCTTTTCCAGGTCAATTTTATTGGTTGTCTCTGTTTGGATCGCTGCCTACGGGCTGTAATTGCGAGGAGGATCACGGAAGTGAAGACACCGGAGGAGAGGGCAATGGCTCTGGCGAAAATAGTCATCATCTGCAGAGTGTGTGTGGCCTTTGCAAGGGGGAGGGTATCGAGCCAAGTGAGCATTTGGTAGGGCAGCCATGCGAAGGAATAGAAGACCAGGGCAAAGCCAAGCGATGCTACAAGGAGGGCGCCGGCAAGACTGAAGAAGAGTCTCCTGTGATCGGGAGCCTCATCGGAATGAATTGCGACGCCGAAAGTCATGCACGAAGTTTAGCATGGGGGCGAATCTGGCGATGATGTCGAGGGCCTGACAGTTCGGAGGGGGCGGATCGCAAGAGAGGACCGGTCAATCAGAAAAGATACCGTAGGCTAAATAGCACCTGGTGCTACACTGAAAAATGTGATCGGACGGGCCCGGAGATCGGCGCGGGTTTTCAAGACGGCGTGGTTTGCAAAGGCGGCGCGGAAGGCGCTGATTGCGGATGACGAGCTTTGTTAGGCTCTCCGGCAAGTGAAGCTGGGCCAGGCGGACGATCTAGGTGGGGGGGGTTCAAGAAGCGGCTGGACAAGAACAGGTCACGCTCCATCATTCTGGCGAGAGGTGGGCAGCATTGGGTGTACGAATACCTGTTCGCCAAGAAGGATCGGGCAAATATTGAAGACAGTGAATTGGCTAATCTTCGAAAGATCGCCAAGGCTTACGAAGCGCTGACGGAACAACAGGTGGACTAGCTAATCGATGAGGGCTCGTGGATGGAGATTTGCGATGGCGGCTAAGGCAAAATTCAAAAGCGACCTGTCAGAGGCGATTCATTCTTCTGCATCCGCAATGTACCGAGTAGGAGCTATCGACAAGGCAACAATGCGGGAGTTTGATGAGTCCTGCCTGGCAGTTCCAGCGCCCAAGGCGCCGCACCGGATCAAGCGGATTCGCGAGAGCCAGCGCGTCAGCCAGCCGGTCTTCGCGCGCTACCTGAATACGAGCGAATCGACGGTGGAGAAGTGGGAGTCGGGAGCGAAGAAGCCGAGCGGGATGGCGCTGAAGCTGCTGGATATTGTGGAGAAGCACGGGCTGAAGATATTGGCGTGATCGAAATCCGAGTTGTGCATTCCTCCGCCTGTCTCGAATTGGCGAATCAACGAAATTCGACTCAGCGTGGCGCGGTAGCTTTGAGAAGAACCAATTTCGAATTTTTGTCCATTCTGTAGGAGATGAACTCCCCGTCGCCTTCGCATGCAATGCCAAAGATCCCGACGGCATTGTCGATTCCCAGGTCCATTCGATAACGCAAGCTGCCGTCGCCAGGATTCAGTTCGTACAATTGGAGGTCTTTCGAAACGGGGTTCGCATCGAATTCGCCCGACTTAAGTAGATCGTTTCTTTTGTAGCGCGCGATCCAGAGGTCGGAAGCAGGCAAAAAGGCATCCAGTGAGTAGCCTTGGGGCACGGTGAGAGGCACCTCGCGTTTCGCGCCCCCTTCCCCGATCTCGAGCACAAGGGCACCTGATCCCGGTTGATAGAGTAGAGCCTTCCCGCGCGCCCGCGCAAAGCGCCAGGAGCCAATTCCAGAACGAGATAGAGCTTGCACACGCTCGTGCATAGACCCTGTCTCTGCTTCCTTGAGCGCCGGGTTGCTTACCATATCGTCAGACAAAGGAATTGATCGGATTAATTCGCCACTCGAACCCAAAAGCGAGACCCGGACAGCCGAATTGACGCTGTCGTACCCGAATACGACAAACTCTCCCGAGGGTAGAATAGCCAGATCGCTTGGGCCGTAGTCAACGCCAACTTCGACTGACTTCTTGTAACTTCCGTTGCGGTCAAACAGAGCGATGTAGCTCTTTTTCCTGACTGTTACACCGGGAGAAAGACTTGCAGACGAGATGTTTTCCTGGTCTTTGCGCCGCGCGACTACGAGAAACGCGACCTTCGAGTCATCAGCATCCATTGCGATGAAGCGAACGTCGTCGAGATCGGACGCTGCATGAATCGAGAAGGAGTTCGTCCCTTTTGGCGATACGGAAAAGACAGTCTGCTGGAGCGGATCGTAGCTCTTGTTTCCCGCGCTCGGCGGGTTAATCATATTTAAGAAGAGAGTTCCGTCAGAAGCACAACGAACCGGCAGGACGATAAATGGCGAGGCGGCAACATCTCCAGATGGCTTCTCCTGGACCTGGAATTCGAGAGAATACGCGGGGATATCATCTTGTTTTTCCGCAGCGGCCGAGTCCGGGATGGGTTGATCTTGACTGGTCTTACTCTGCCCGGCCATTTCGTGGCTGGGGGCAGGCGAAGGAACCTTCCGCGTCTCCGATTGCCCCCAGGACGAAACACCAACTACGAGCCACACAGCCACATAGGTTGCGCGCATGGAGACTATCGCGCCCCCAAGTCAGAGATTGTTCTCATTGAATTCAGGGATAGAAGCGAGATTTCCGGTGACTTGGATCTCAACAACGGCTTGGCCGGAAAATATTGGCCGTCGCATTTGGCCGTCAACAATTCGTGCGTTTGTGCGAATTCAAGCAAACGCTCGATCGCTGGACGGTCGAGTTTTCCATCTACAACAACGCAGCTTCCACCGTCATAGTAGCTGGTGACTGTTACCCCACAACATGAGGTGGGTTGAGGAATCCAAAACACGTCCTGGGTCGAACCGCTCCCGGGAATAGAAAATGTGCAGGTGCATTGGACGCGAGGGCCTGTTTGTAGAATAATGGTCGCGCTTCCTGCGACCGGGCCCGCGCATTGCTGCGATCTCAGACTTGTCGCTCCCACGATAAGGACGCTTGCAATGAACAGACAACAGGCTTTTCTCATGGCATTTCCCCCCGCTTGAATTCCGCGAGTGTTTCGCGTTGAGAAATAATACGCCGCAACTATCCCCCCCCCCGCAAAAGCTGTCAAGCAAATTTCCGTACGATCAGAAGCAGGGGTTTCGGTGCCGTGGCTTGGTCAGCGAGCGCCGCTCCACACCGTCCGACTTGGATCGAAAAATCAGCAATGCAAGGATTGTTTAAAGCGCCGTTTCGCCGCGTTCGTCGTTGCGGATGCGGATGGCTTCATCGATGCGGCTGACGAAGATTTTTCCGTCGCCGATGCGGCCGGTACGGGCGGCACTGCCGATGGCTGCGATGGCTTTGTCCTTCAACTCATCGGGAACGACGAGTTCAATTTTGACCTTGGGAAGGAGGTCGACGGTGTATTCACGGCCGCGATAGAACTCGGTGTGGCCCTTCTGGCGGCCATGGCCGCGGGCCTCGAGAATGGTCATGCCTTCAATGCCTGCTTCGAGCAGCGCGTCCTTGACGGCATCCAGCTTGGAGGGCTGGAGAATGGCTTCGATCTTGAGCATGTTCAAAATGCCTCGTTTGACAGCGTAACAGGCGGGAGCGCTAGTTGGCCCGGTCCCGCGTGAATGTTTTTGTTGGCATCCCTTCATGGTGCTCGGGATGAAAGTGGATTTGCGGTTCCCTTCCTTATGATTCGCGGGCCTGGAGGCCCTCGAGACAGCCGATCCAGAGATGGGCGCTACGGCACTCTTGCTCAGGAGTTGAGGTCGTAACCCTCTTCGTTGTGCTGCGAGAGGTCGAGTCCTTCCGCTTCCTGTTCGGGGGTGACGCGGAGCCCGATGACCTTATCGACAATGAAGAGCAGGGTGAGGGTTCCAACGATGGAGACTCCCCAGGCGATGGCAACGCCGGCGAACTGGTTGAGCAACTGGCCCCAGTGGCCATCCATTACGCCTGTGGGAATGGGCTTGCCGGCGGAATCTTTGCCGAAGGCTGCGTTGATGGCCCCGGTGGCGAACAAGCCCGTAAGCAGAGCGCCGATGGTTCCGCCGGCTCCGTGGACACCGAATGCGTCGAGTGAATCGTCATAGCCGAGACGGCTTTTGACTTCAAAAACCATGAAGGAGCAGAAGATGCCGGCGATGAGGCCGATGGCCAGCGCCGACATGGGCTGTACGAAGCCGGATGCCGGAGTGATGGCGACCAGGCCGGCGACCGCGCCGGAGATGGCTCCGAGGGCAGTTGGCTTGCCATTATGGATCCACTCAGCGACGGTCCAGCCCAGGGCGGCGGCAGCCGCGGCGAAATGGGTGTTGATGAAGGCAGAGGTGGCCAGGGGGCTGGCGGCAAGGGCCGAGCCGGCGTTGAATCCGAACCAGCCTACCCATAGAAGACAGGCGCCGATGAAGCTGAGCACCATGGAGTGGGGCGGCATGGGGGACTGGGGATAGCCGATGCGCTTGCCGAGGTAGATGCAGGCGACGAGCGCAGAGACGCCGCTGGTGACATGGACGACGGTACCGCCGGCGAAATCGAGCGAGGGAACGTGGCCGCCGGTTGCATTGAGGAATCCGCCAACACCCCACACCATATGGGCCATGGGGCTATAGACGAGCAGCGACCACAGGGACAGGAAAACGGCCATGGCACTGAACTTCATGCGTTCGGCAAATGCGCCGGTGATGAGGGCCGGGGTGATGATGGCGAACATGAGCTGATAGACCATGTAGGTCTGCTCGGGAATGGTCGGTGCATAGTCGGGGTTGGGGGAAAGCCCAACGCCGCGGAGAAAGAGATGCTCAAAGCCCCCGATGAAAGCATTGCCGTGGCCAAAGGCGAGCGAGTAGCCGGCGATGGCCCAGAGAATTGTGACCAGGCTCATCATGGCGAAGCTCTGCATCATGGTGGCGAGGATGTTCTTCCTGCGCACCAGGCCGCCGTAGAAAAGGGCAAGACCGGGACCGGTCATAAGCAGAACCAGGGCGGCGGAGACGAGCATCCAGGCGTTGTCGCCCGCGGACTGGGCGTTCTGCACTGCTTGCTGGAGGGCCGCGATCTGGGCTTGAGTGGCGGGAGCCTGGGCGGGAGGGATAGTGGCGGACTGGGCTTGAACGAGAGCGGGTAGCCCAAGACAGAATAGAACGAACAGCAAACTGATCGTGCGAAGGCTCATTTTCTTTTCGATCCCAAGATACAAATGCGCTTCAAGGTACGGACGGAGCACAGGTTAAGTTTGTCATTCATCCGCCATTGCAATCTGGTCATGGACTCGGCGACCTGAAAACGCGATGGCGTGTGAAACGGAATGAAGCTTGAATCCAGAAATTTTTCGCGAAAGGGAAGGATAGCGCATGAGTCCGCATGTTTTTCGTAAAAGTTTTGTGGGTCCGAGTGAGCAGAATGGCAAGTTTGCGGTGAATAATGAGCGATTGTGAATAGGATCAGGTGATTGAAGTCGAGGTATATTAGAGATATGGTGCCTACGGCGGAGCGTGATCACTACCTTTTTGGCTCATTGGAAAGCAGCGCGAAGAACCGCGTGAAGCTCCAGGAAGTGAGTTATGGCTACGAACAGCCAGAAGGGGTCTTCCTGACCACATTGGATTTTGCGGTGAACTGGGTGCGCAAAAGCTCGGTGTGGCCGATGACTTTCGGCCTGGCCTGCTGCGCGATCGAGATGATGTCGATGGGCGCGTCCCGGTTTGACATCGCGCGATTTGGCGCAGAAGTTTTTCGGCCGTCGCCCCGCCAATCGGACCTGATGGTTGTGGCGGGCCGGGTATCGCAAAAGATGGCTCCTGTCATCCGCCGCCTCTACGATCAAATGCCCGAGCCGAAGTGGGTAATTTCGATGGGAGCGTGCGCGACTTCCGGTGGAGTTTTCAATAATTACGCGCTTCTGCAAGGTGTGAACCAGGTGATTCCCGTGGATGTTTATGTCCCCGGATGCCCACCCCGCCCGGAGCAATTGTTGTACGCGATCACGCTGCTTCAGGAGAAGATTCAGCGTGAACCTCGCAGCCTTCTTAAGACCCTGAATGTGGGGTAGGGGGAAGCATGGAATCGGCCCGAGAACAAGCTGTTACTAAGGTAACCGGCATCGTCCCCATGCTTTACAACCCTTTCAAGAATGGCAACTCGTTGAAAAAATGTGACGTGCCGGATTCATCCTATGGTAAGTTTGAAGATACTGCAGGATGGGGTTTTGGCTCTCTTGCAGCAGTGCACGAAAAATATTGAGCCTGATTTTGCGCATAACGCAATTGAACTTATCTGTTGGTTTCACTCAGATTCTTGTGGAGGAAAAACGCATGTCCAGTCGTGTTTCGAAATCTTTGAGCCGGGTGTTCGCCGTAGCAATCTTGGGCTTGTTGCCTGTTGCTCTGGCAGCGCAGGATACAGCCAAGCCGGCAGCTAAACCTGTCCAGGAGGATTCCGCGACGAGATGGGACATCTTTGCGGGTTACAGCTACATCGCGCCCCATGGCACCATCGTGACGCCGGAGGCTGGGTTGAACCAGGCGGTGCCCTATTCCGCGATCACCGGCGGCGGCATTGTGAGCGTGGCCCGCTACTTCAACCGCTATGTGGGCGTTGAAGGAATCGGCGATGTGCACTCTGAGGATGAGTCGCAGAATCCCTGGGTGAGCCCGAAGGACGACATCAGTGGCGGCGCGGTTGGTTTGATCTTTCGCTACCCGACAGCTGACATTACTCCCTTTGTTCATGCCCTTGTTGGAGCGGACTATGTTGGTGGCCCGCATTACCAGGAGGACAAATGGGGGGCCGCGCTGACGGCAGGCGGCGGTATGGATTATCACACCCCGCTTTTCAACCATCGTCTGTCCATCCGTGTTTTCCAGGCGGATTACGAATACACCCACGAAAATTACGGACCCGGCTATTATGGCGGGCGAGCAAACATTAATGCTGCGCGGTTGAGCGCTGGCATTGTGATCGGAATCGGTTCCATTGCGCCGCCTCCTCCGGTTACGCTTTCATGCTCGGCCAGCCCCACTTCCATTTTCCCCGGCGATCCTGTCACGGTGACGGCGACGGCGGGCGACCTGAACCCCAAGTTGACCGCGGTTTATACGTGGACGGGCACCGGAGTGACTGGCAGCGGAACGACGGCGACAGTGAATACGGGTTCGCTCACAGCCGGCAGCTATACGGTGAAGGGTGAAGTGAAGGAAGGCCCCAAGCCCGGCCAGACGGCAGACTGCTCTGCCACCTTCACTGTGAAGGCATACGAGCCGCCGACGATCAGCTGCTCGTCCAGCCCCAGCACCATCAACCCGGGTGACAGCGCCAGCGTTACTTCGGTGGGTGTGAGCCCGCAGAATCGCCCATTGACCTACAGCTACACGGCTTCCGCCGGCACCATTACCGGCAGCGGCACAACTGCGGCGTTCGCTTCGGCGGGGGCACCGACCGGGGCAATCGGCATCACCTGCAATGTAACCGACGACAAGGGCCAGACAGCATCGGCCGGCACCAGCGTGACGATTACGGCACCGTACGTGAAGCCGATTCCACATGCTTCCGCACTTTGCTCGATATCGTTCGATAAGGACAAGACACGTCCCACCCGCGTAGACAACGAAGCCAAGGCTTGCCTCGATCAGGTTGCTGTCGATCTGCAGAATCAGGCAGATGCGAAGGTAGTGATTGTAGGCGAGTCGACCGCCGCGGAGAAGACACCCAAGAAGGGCAAGCACGCCAAGCAGGTTGACTTCGCAGGGGAACGCGCAGTGAACACGAAGGAATACCTGGTAACAGACAAGGGCATCGATGCTTCGCGCATCATTGTCAAGACTGGAACCACGGATGGCAAAACGGCGGAAGACTACCTTGTGCCCTCCGGTGCGACCTTCGAAACCGACGTGCAGGGAACCACGGTAGTCGATGAGACTGCAGTGAAACCCGTGGTCCGCAAGCCGCTCGGTGCGAAGCCGCATCACCACAAGAAGGCTGCCAAGGCCGCACAATAAGCGACCGGGCTGTCTTTGGTACTCAATCGGTTGATTCCTCCCTTCGTCCCGTGCGGGCGGAGGGAGGGTTAACCAAAAGGCTGAGAGTTCTGCTTTACTGATTTGAGGCCGACCGGGAAGCCGGCCGGCCTCTTCAGTTTTTTGCGGCCAATATTTTTGCTTATTCTGTATGAAAGCTGGGAGCAATTCTTCTTCGATGAGCCGCCTGCGGATTCCCCTTGATTCCCTCAGCCTGCGCCGGGTGTTTGCGCCGGTGATTCCTGGTTTTCTCATTGCAATTGGTTGCGGTAGCCTATTGGCGCAAACTTCCTGGAACGCGGTTGGCCCAGCGGGTGGAGATGCGCGCGTGTTCGGCGCGGTTCCAGGCGAACCGAATCATCTTTATCTGGGCACCACGAATAGCTGGATCTACGAATCGGTGGATGAAGGGGGCTCGTGGCGCCGGCTTGCGAAGCTGGATCCCGCGGAAGACCTGGTGGTCTACAAGATTCTGGTGGATGCTTCGAATCCCACGGTTGTTTTTGCGGGGGGATGGAAGCCTGACAAGCAGGACGGCGGCCTTTGGGTGAGCCGCGATGCTGGCCGGCATTGGAGCGCAGTGGAAGGCCTGCGCGGCCAGTCGATCTTCTCGCTGGCCCAGGCGCCGTCGGACGCGAAGATTCTTTTTGCCGGAACACTGGCGGGGGTGTTTCGCAGCATCGATGGCGGCGCGACATGGTCGCAGATCAGTCCCGAAGGAAGCAGGGAGATTCACGAGATTGAATCGCTTGCGGTGGACCCGACCGATCCGCAGATTGTGTACGCCGGCACCTGGCATTTGCCGTGGAAGACGGGTGACGGCGGCGCTACCTGGCACAACATCAAGAAGGGCCTTATCGATGACTCGGATGTGTTTTCGATCATCATTGACCCGGGCAAGCGGCGGACCGTGTTTCTGAGCGCATGCAGCGGAATTTACAAGAGTGAAACTGCCGGAGAGTTGTTCCGCAAGATCCAGGGCATTCCGTCCACTGCGCGGCGAACGCGGGTGCTGATGCAGGACCCTGAGAACCACGAAGTGGTATATGCCGGAACGACTGAGGGTTTGTATAAAACGCAGGACAGCGGAAAGACGTTCCAGAGCATGACCGGGCCGGACGTGATTGTGAACGACGTCTACGTGGATCCACATGACTCGAATCACCTGCTGCTGGCCACCGATCGTGGAGGCGTGCTGGCGAGCCGGGACGGGGGAACCAGCTTTACTGCGTCGAATGAGGGCGTTTCAGCGCGGAAGGTTGTGTCGCTGCTGGTGGATCAAAAGGATCCCGCGCGGATGTATGCGGGATTGGTTAACGACAAGAGCTATGGCGGCGTGTTTGTTTCCACAAATGGCGGCTCAGCGTGGGCGCAGATTGGCGGCGGTCCCGACGGAGGGCTGAACGGGCGGGATGTTTTTGCCCTGGCACAGACCAAGGATGGGACGGTGCTTGCTGGAACCAGTCATGGACTCTTCGCATTGAATACGGACGGACCGGCGCCGGTGTGGCAGCCGCGGAATACGATTGCGAACACGTTGACGAAGACGGCCAGCGAGACCCACTACGGCAAGCGCGTCAACATCGAGAGGCAGGTGAAGGCGCCTCAGATTGAGCTGGCGAGCCGGGTGAACGCGCTTGATGTCTCCGGGGAAGTATGGCTGGCGAGCACCAGTTACGGTATTGTGACGAGCAAGGATCAGGGCGCCAGTTGGCAGGGCGGCCCGGTTATGGGTCCGGGCGAGTACCTTTCAGTATCGATACATGGCGAGACGATGGCGGCGGCACGGCCGGACAGGGTGGTTCTGTCCCGGGATTCCGGTGGGACATGGATGCCGATGCAGATTCCCACCATGCTGACCCGCATACATCGAGTGGCGTTCACCGACGATGGCACGTTATGGCTGGGTGCACGCGAGGGTGTTTACTTTACGCACGACCTGGGAAAGACATGGCTATGGATTGAGCGGATGCCCTTCAGGGACGTGGATGATTTGTACTATGACGCTCACATGGGCAAGGTGCTGGTGAGTTCGCGCAGCAGCGACCAGGTGTACGCCATCGATCCCAAGACGTTGAAATGGAAGTGGGCCCAGACCGGGTACGCGATCGGACTGATCCGTGCGGCCGGGGATAAGATGGTGGCCGCTTCGATGTTTGATGGTGTGCTGGTGGAACCTTGAAACGCAGTGCCCACCCTCCCCCCCTATTTCTGTAAAGAAGTGGTTTGTTTTCATGGGGATAGAGCGTGGGTTCCGCGGTAAACGTCTGAATTTAATGAAGTTACTTGCAGATATGCCTGAACAAAGGAGTTACGGACGATTCCTTGACGGCCTCCGACTTTCTTGAACAGTTTTTGAACAAGAGTATTGAATGATTGTGCGCCAATGGAGGGAAATAATCTGCAAATCCAGCGTCATGCGATTACCAGAGAATCAGGGGTCGGTGAACAGGGACTTCTGTATCATGGGAATATGGGTGCTGGAACCGTGGAAACGCGTGAACCTGCCGGCTTTCGGAGCCACGATTTGCGGCTTGAGCCGATTGCAGCGAAGGTGCTGGCCGGGGAACGGCTGGACTTCAATGATGGCCTGACGCTGTACGGGTCGTCGGATGTGCTGGCGGTGGGCTGGCTGGCCAATTACGTGCGCGAACGAATGCACGGGGACGTTACCTACTTCAATGTGAACCGGCACATCAACCCTACGAACGTGTGCGTGGCGGCATGCAAGCTGTGTGCCTTTGGACGCAGGAAGGGCGACCCGGCCGGTTACACCATGGCTCTTGAGGAGGCGTGGGAGACTGCAGCCTCGGGATACTCGGAGGCGGTGACCGAGTTTCACATTGTTGGTGGGCTGCATCCGGATCTGCCGCTCGAGTATTTTCTCGACCTGGTAGCGGGCCTGAAGAAGCGCTTTCCGAAGGTGCACATCAAGGCCTTCACCATGGTTGAGGTCGCCTTTTTCGCGCGGCGGGCCAAGCTGACCATCGAGCAGACGCTGATGAAGCTGCGCGACGCGGGTGTGGACTCGATGCCCGGCGGCGGCGCCGAGATTTTTGCATCGCGGGTGCGGTCGATTATCTGCGACCACAAGATCGACGGCAACGAATGGCTGGAGACGGCCCGGTTGGCGCACAAACTGGGATTCAAGTCGAATGCGACTATGCTCTATGGTCACATTGAGAACGATGAAGACCGTGTGGACCACCTGCTGAAGCTGCGCGCTGTGCAGGACGAGACCGGCGGCTTTCAGACATTCATTCCGCTGGCGTTCCATCCTGAAAATACGCCTCTGGATCATCTGCCGGTGACGACGGGTCTGACCGACATTCGGCAGATTGCGGTGAGCCGGTTGCTGCTGGATAATTTCCCGCATATCAAGGCGTACTGGCAGATGCTGACGCCCAAGATTGCGCAGATCGCGCTGCGCTTTGGCGCGGACGATCTGGACGGCACGGTGATTGAAGAGAAGATATACCACGATGCCGGAGCAACAACGCCGCAGGGCATGACGCGCAAGGAGCTTTGCCGTCTGATTACCGAGGCTGGCCGGGTTCCTGTGGAGCGCGATACGCTTTACCACGCGGTGACGCGGACCGAGGACAGCTTCACCGTAGCGGTGTGACCAGGGTAAGGAAAGAGTGGATTGAATGCTTGTATTTGGCCAGGCCGCTATTATTGGCCTCTTCATTGGGTTCCTGTGGGGCACCGGATGCTCGCTTGCGATCATCTACTCGATTTATCTTGGCGGCTATCGCAGGGCCGTGGAGGATTCGCTCAAGGACGAAAAGTCGAAGCGTTGGTGGGAGACGATGAAGAAGGTTGAAGCCAAGCGGACGCAGGAAGCTGCTGCCGCGTCGAAGTAAATCCAAGTACCATGAACGCTTATATAGCCCTTCTGCGCGCGGTGAATGTGGGCGGCACCGGCAAGCTGCCGATGACCGAACTCAAGGCCATGTGCGAAGCGGCAGGTTTCAAGGCGGTGCGGACATACATTGCAAGCGGGAATGTGGTGTTCAAGGCCGCTAAGACCGAGGCACAGGTGAAGGCCACGCTTGAGAAGGCGCTGGCAGCCTACGCGGGGAAACCGGTTGCTGTGCTGGTTCGTACTGCTGCGGAGATGGCTGCTGTTGTTGAGGGCAATCCGTTTGCACAAATGCCTGGCAATCGAACGATGGCTTTCTTTCTGGACAAGGCTCCGGCAGCCGATGCGACGAAGACCATCAGCAACCAGACGAACGAAGAGATCAAGCTCGGTGTGCGAGAGATCTATGGATACTATCCGGATGGCATGGGCGTCTCGAAGCTTAGGATTCCCGCTGCTAAAAACGGGACCGCGCGGAACATGAATACGATTGCGAAGTTGGCGGAGATGGCCGCGGCGCTGGAGTAAGGGGCTCAGGGCTACTCGATTAAATTCCTTTGAATATTTCTCTTCCCAATCTGGTTTCTCGTGCGATAGAGTTGTGCGCATGTTCAGCAAGTACGAAAGAAAACGCTTTCTTTTTCTGCTCGCAGTGTGCCTTGTCCCTTCGGTATGCCTGCCTATTGCCGCGCAAGAGACGCCACCCCCCGCGCCTCAGCCCGACACCCCTTATGTCCTACATGTGACCACCCGCGAGGTGGTGATCGACGTGGTGGCGCGAGACAAGAATCACAATCCGATTGGCGATCTTGCGCAGAGCGACTTTCAGGTTTTTCAAGCCGGCAAGAATGCAGATAAGAATCCGCTGCACATTCTGTCGATGCGCGTGATCGACCCGCACAGCGACGCGGGCAAGACTGGAGGAGGAGAAGGCGGCTTTAGCATCCACTCGGGCGCTATTTGCGCGACAAGTTACACACCTCACTACCAGCTCACAGTTCCGGCCTCGCCGGAGCCTGGGTTTCACCAGATCCTTGTTAAGACTGCCCGACCACAGGTCACGCTCTCCTTCCGGCATCAATACTATGTGGGCGCGACCCCCAGCCCAAGCGCCAAAGAGATCAAGGACTCCTCGCCCATCACTCTGGGTGACGCAGCCTGCTTCCATACGCTCCTTCCGGCCACGCTTGCCGTTACCGCGCACCCAACCGTCGCCAATGGCGGAGGGTCGACGCGCTACACGGTCGTTGTCCGCCCTGAATCTCTCTATCTCATTGGCCTTGATGGAACCAACAAGCGGACCCACCTCGACTTTGGCATGTGCACCTTCGATGCCTCCGGCAATTTTGCCAATTACTATCACACGTCATTTGACCGCGAACTCACTCCCTCAGAGGCCGCTGACGCCCTGGCTCACGGGTTTCAAAAACAACTCGAGATTCCCGGCGATACCCCTTACCTGGTGCGCATAGCCATCCGGGAGCCCGGCACAGGGAACCTGGGTATCGTGGATGTGTCGCGCCCGGTATCACTTACGGGTCAAGACAAATTCCAGCTACCTCCGGTGGGCACTGTCCGGGCCTTCGGCGTGATCACTCCGCTCCCGAATTCATTTTGCGGCGACTTCTATGAGATTTCTCTGGGCGCCGCCGTGATTCCCGATTTTTGGAACATTGAACCCATCGGCTCTCTCTACACCAATGCGTTGAACATCCAGGATCAGGACGTCACGGGTGCTGTTGGCATTCCGGGCATTTCGCATTCCGTGATGTGGTTTGGCATTGATTACTACGGCGAGTTCTACATCACCAAACCGGGCGAATATAAATTCGATATCGAGTCCGACGATGGTTCCAAACTGGAAATCGATAACCAGAAGATCATCGACAACGATGAACTTCACTCGGCTCAATCCAAGACCGGGAAGATTACTCTGGCTGCTGGCCGGCACACGATCCACGTGCCGTATTTCCAGGGATCGCCGACGGGAGTTGCGCTCATCTTGACCATCAAGCCGCCGGGAGGACAGACGCGTCCGTTCAACCTGGCTGACTATGCTGCGCCGGCGACGACGACGCCTTGATGGGGCTGAGGGTTGCGGATTATTGCTGCCTGATCACCGCGCCGTTCTTCATCACGAAGCTCACATGCTCGACTGTGGTGATGTCTTCGAGAGGATTGCCGGGGACGGCGACGATGTCGGCGAAGTAGCCGGGCTTGAGCTGGCCGATCTGGCCTTCCCAGCCTAAGAGCCTTGCACCTTCAATCATGTCGGCCTGCAGGACGGCGAGCGGCTTCATGCCGAAGCGAACCATGAGTTCCATTTCAACGGCTTGTGTGCCGTGTGGAAAGGGGCCGACGTCGGAGCCGACGGCGAAGGGAATGCCGGCGACAATCTGCTTTTTAAACTCGCTGATTTTGTAGTCGAGCATCGCGGCTTGATCCTGTGACGCGCGATTGCGGGCGAAGTAGTCGAAAATGGCGAAGGTGGGGACGGCGGGGATGTGCTTCTCGCGCATCAGGCGCATGGTTTCATCGCTGAGCTGGGTGGCGTGGTCGATGGAGGCCACGCCGGCCTGTGCGGCGTAGAGCGTGCCGGGCTCGCCCATGGCGTGGACGGCAACCTTTGTGCCCAGGCGATTGGCTTCAGCGACGGCGGCGGCTAGCTCGGCTTCGTTGTACTGGTAGGGCGTGTGCAGAACGGCCCCGCCTTTCCCATCAGCGACCATGCGGTCCGGGCCGGTCTCGTAGACCTTGGCGAAGTCGGAGCCTTCCTTGTGCTGCGCGCGGATGACGGAAATGAGCTGGTCGGCGGAGTTGGCGTAGTCGGCGTTGGAGAGAACGTGCTGCGCGGGATTGAAGCTGTTGGCGTCTTCGTGGCCGCCGAGAATGTCGATGGCGTTGCCGCTGATGCGCAGGCGAGGACCGGGGATGAGCCCCTGATTGATAGCGTCGCGGATGGCGGTGTCGGCAGAGCCTGCGCCTTCCGTGCCCATGTCGCGCTCAGCCGTGAAGCCGGCGAGGAGGTCGGCCTTGGCAGCCTGCTCGGCGAGAATGATGCGCCAGGGAACGGATTCTTGTACGGTCTGCAGGTCTTCAGCACCGGGGTGCAGGAAGAGATGGACGTGGGCGTCGATGAGGCCGGGGAGCAGGGTGACGTCGCCTAGATCGATGATCTTGGCTCCCTGGGGATGGTCGACGGAAGTGCCGACGGCGCTGATGCGATCCCCCTGCACGAGGATTTCGCCGGGCTGGAGAATTGTGCCGGTATCAACCTGCAGCAGACGGGCGGCGTGAAGGACGATGGGAAGCGACGGCGAGTTTTGCGGCTTCTGGGCGGGAGCGAGGAAAGACGTCGCCACGGTGAAGAGCGCGCAAACAAAAATTGTGGTGCCCATCGCGAGACGATTGGAGGAGCCGGGCTTTTGCATGGCTCAAGAATATTCCATGGCTCCCGCAAGCGGTTCGTTCTTTTCCTGGCGCTTCACTGGGACACGCGCGTCGATTCCAATCCTTTGAATGCGGAGTATCGTGATGTCGTCATCCTGCCCGAAATCCTGCGCTGCGGCGGCAATCTCGATGGAGGAGCAGTCCTGGAGGGCGAGTTCCCCGAGCCGGTCAAAACCGAAAAGCTCGCGTTGCTTGTTTTGCGCCTCGACAATGCCGTCGGTATGCAGAATGAGGCGATCGCCGGGTTCAAGAATCAGGGTGCGTTGCTCGATTGGCGCGTTTTCGATGATGCCCAGCGGAATGCTTCCATCCAGAGGCAGTTCACGCCCATTTAAGAATGGCGGAAGGTGGCCGGCGTTGGCGATAGTGGTGTTGCCGTCAGCCGCGATGTGCAGTGCCAGGCAGGTGGCGAACTGGTCCTTCAGTTGTCCATAGAGCCGCTCGTTCACGCCTTGCAGAATTTCCACCGGATCGCGAGTAAATTTGGCGAGCGTGCGGACCGCTCCCACGATGAGCGAGACCAGCATGGCTGCGCGCAGGCCTTTTCCGCTGACGTCGCCGATGATGGCCAGGATAGATCCGTCTTCTCCGGGAACGATCTGGAAAAAGTCACCGCCAACCTGCTGGGCAGGCCGGTACTCACTTTCAAGAACAAAACCGGGGATGGAGGGAACTTTCTCCGGAATAAGCACCTGTTGTACCTGGCGCGCCTGCTCAATCTCAAGCCGCCACTGTTCGCGCAGGCGTTGTGATTGCAGAAACCTGCGCAACAGCAGCACTGTCACGATGACCAGCGACAACGCCGTTGCGACCTGGTTGACGGTAATTGTGTACCCAAAAACAAAGAACACAATTGGTGCATGGAACAACTGCAACTCGTACTGGTATTGAGCTACACCGATGAGAGCCACGGCGGGGAGGGCAAGCAGCCCTTCGGCTCGGTTCCTGAAAATGCCGAGGTACGCAACCCAGAGCAAGGCTGCGCCGAGCAGCAGCTTGAGCGTGAGAACGAGCGGCGAGACCCAAAACAGGGCATCAACAGGAAGCAGGCGTCCGTAGATCGGGGCACGCTCGAGCGCCGTACCGAGCGCCTGCAGAGCGAGAAGAATCCAGACCGCACGTTGTATACCGATTCTCAAATCGAGCCGGAACCAGCGGGCCCAAAAGAAAATCCACAGCGTCATCTGAGCGGGGAGCAGTACCACGTCGCGCAGGAACACCGCGGGCATGGCCGGAATCCAGGTGGAGTAGTACACAATCTGGCTCAGGCAAATTACCAGCAGAATCACGAGGCAGTTGGCGCCCAACCAAAGATATGCAACTTCGGTGCGATCCAACGCAAACAGGGAGAACGCAACTGCGATGGCGAGAAGAAGGACTGCAGCTTCGGTGATGGCGCTGAGTCGCGAACGATCAATCGCGTTCCAGTCGAGACGCTCCATGGCCATGACCACAGGCGTTTGCCCCAGCACGGGCGGCCCATGCATTCCCCCAGCCGCGGTTTCAATCTGCGGGGTTTCTGGCTCCATCCACATGCGAACGGCCAGGGTAAACGGCCCACTGCCAGTGCCCGCGGGCAAGGTGAAGGCGCGCGGCTGGGCAACGTAATTGCTTACACCGTTAGTGGTGAAGCGCCCAAACTCGCCGATGAACTTGCCGTTTACGTAAACCTGGTACGCATCGTCCACATCGTTGGGCATTTTGATTGCAAGGCCGCCGCCGACTGATTCCCGCAGATTCACGCGCAGGCGGTACCATGCAAATCCGGAATATCCTGGAAAGCCGCGCACCGTCCAGCCGGGCACAAATCCACTGCTGCCGAAGTACGGATCATAGGAGCCCTGCGGAGGCGTGAGGTCCATTGTGCTCCACGCGGAATCGTCGAAATCCGGCTGCGCCCATGCTGCATTGTCCCCCGGATGAAACTTCCATGGGCCGGTGAGCTCCGCCGTTGCGTTCCCGATGACGATCGTCGACTGCGCGGAGAGGATGGCGGGAAGTGCGAGCAGAACCGTCAGTACACACTGTGCCCATCGCGGGCATGTCCATGACTGGCCGAGAAGTCTCGAAAGCATGTATCGCTCCGGGGAATCGTGGAGACGCAAAGGGAACTTTCCCCATTGTAGACAGAGGTACAGAGGTGAGGCTGGAATTATGAAGCGGGTAGAAACCTGTTTTTACCAAAAGATATTACGTCTTGAAGAAACTATAACTTACGCAAGAAAAGAATTGACAGCATCAGCGCCTGCAAATCATAATCCACCCACCCCAGGAGTGATTCAATGAAACTATTAGAATTTCTGGCCTCACTGGCCACCGACACTGAAGTTATGTCTGCGTTTCGGAGATCCCCTCAAAGTACCTTGAACAGTGCGGGCCTCAGCCCGGAGGACCAGCAAATGCTCCTCGCAGGCGATCCTGTGGCCCTCCGCCAGGCTGTTTTCGCAGAGAGACCGATAACAGCGCACGATCCAATTGGGAAGGTCGAAGAGAGGGATCAACCGATGTGGTCACCGGGCGAGCCGCCGCAACCATCTGGCGAAGAGCCGATGGTTTTTCCGCCGCCTCCTCCTCCACCGCCTGACGACGAGCCGATGGTCTTTCCACCACCGCCTCCTCCTCCTCCGCCACCTGTAGATGAGCCGATGGTCTTTCCTCCACCACCTCCTCCTCCACCGCCACCTGTAGATGAGCCGATGGTCTTTCCTCCACCACCGCCACCACCACCGCCCCCAGGCGATGAGCCGATGGTGTTTCCACCACCTCCTCCACCGCCTTGCGACGAGCCCATGGTCTTTCCTCCACCCCCGCCTCCACCGCCACCACCACCTGGCGACGAGCCGATGATTTTTCCGTCGCCGCAGGTCACTGCCGCCAACGAAGTGGAATCTCTGCATGTTGAGCAGCTTGACTCTGAAATCGATCTCGCGCAGGATGCCGTTCTGGCAGGGATCGGATCCAGCCGCGAGGCAGACAAGGACCCATGCGGCGTATGGTGCGCAAAGGGACTGACTGTGGTTGGAACGGGCATGCGCGCCGGCCTGCACATGACGGCTGAAACGCGGCTGGCAATCGAGCAGGCGAAACGGGTGCTTTACCTGGTTGCAGACCCTGTCTCCGAGGCTTGCATACGCAGGCTCAATCCGAATGCTGAGTCGCTTTGGCACATGTATCAGACCGGCAAGCAGCGAATCGAGATTTACGAAACGATCATTGCCAGGATCCTTGGCGAACTGGAGTCGGCGGGCGATCTCTGCGTAGCTTTCTATGGCCACGCAGGCGTCCTAACCTACCCGGCGTGGGAATCGATTCGCCGTGCCCGTGCTATTGGGAAGCGCGCACGGATGCTTCCCGCAATTTCGACCGAGGACACACTGTTTGCCGATCTCGGCATCGACATTGGGCGAGCCGGCCTGCAAAGCTTCGAGGCGACACGCTTCATGTACTACAAGTACAACTTCGATCCATCCGCCGGCCTGCTGCTGTGGCAGGTAAGCGTCCTCGGAGAAATCGATTGGAATCCTCCACATCCTGGTGCGCGGCCGCGTTTGGAGGTTCTCACCAACTACCTGATGAAGTACTACGGGCCCGATCACGAGGTGTATCTCTATCGCGCTCCAGAGCTTCCCACCAGCCGTCCGTTGATAGAGCGAGTAGCACTGAGGGATTTGCCCACGGCCGAGTTTATCTCGATGTCGACCTTGTATATTCCGCCCTACGGGCAGCCACAGCGGAACGAAGAAAACCTTCAGGCGCTGGCGCGGATGGAGGTCAGGAAATAGCAAGCTGTTCGGCTTTTGGATTCACATTGAAGGAAGGACGAGTTGCATCGTCCTTCCTTTTTCTTTGGTCTTGGGCCGCCGGTTCTCGATCGCGCGGAAGCCACCGCGGACAAGCTCGAGCATAAGCAGCGATGCGATTTCCGTGCTGCTCCGAGATGAGGTTGCGGTCAGTAGGCCGCGATTCCGGTGATGTGCTGGCCGAGGATGAGGGCGTGGATATCGTGGGTGCCTTCGTAGGTCTTTACGGACTCGAGATTCATGCTGTGGCGCATGATGGGGTAGTCCTCCGTGATGCCGTTTGCGCCGAGGACATCGCGGGCCATACGTGCGGTCTCAAGAGCCATCCACACGTTGTTGCGCTTGGCGAGCGAGATATGCTGGTGCCCGACGGTGCCTGCATCTTTCAGGCGGCCAACGTGCAGCGAGAGCAACTGCGCCTTGGAGATTTCGCTGACCATCCAGACAAGTTTCTCCTGGATGAGCTGATGGCTGGCGATGGGCTCGCCGTGAAACTGCTTGCGGACCTTGGCGTACTGCAGGGCGGTGTCATAGCAGGCCATGGCTGCGCCGATGGCGCCCCAACTGATGCCGTAGCGGGCCTGGTTGAGGCACATGAGGGGGCTTTTGAGGCCGCCGGTGCCGGGCAGCAGATTCGCGGCGGGGATGTGCACGTCCTGGAGCGTGAGGCCGCTGGTGACAGAGGCGCGGAGCGACCACTTGCCGTGGACGTCTTTGGCGGAAAAGCCGGGGCGGTCGGTCTCAACCAGGAAGCCGCGGACGGTCTCGTTTCCGGAGGGATCGTCTTCGGCAGGAACCTTGGCCCAGATGATGGCGATGTCAGCGATGGAGCCGGAGGTGATCCACATTTTTTCGCCGTTGAGGATGTACTCATCACCGGATTTGCGGGCAGTGGTTGTCATGCCTCCGGGATTCGATCCGAAGCCTGGCTCGGTTAGGCCAAAGCAGCCGAGCTTCTGGCCGCTGGCGAGGGCAGGGAGCCACTGGTTCTTTTGTTCGGGCGAGCCGAAGGTGTAGATGGGGTACATAACCAGCGCGGACTGCACGCTGACAAAGCTGCGAAAGCCCGAGTCGCCGCGTTCCAGCTCCTGCATTACCAGGCCGTATTCCACGTTGGACATGCCGGCGCAGCCGTAGCCCTCGAGATTGGCGCCGAAGAAGCCCAGCTCGCCCATCACGGGAACAAGTTCGCGGGGGAAACGGCCCTCGCGGAAGCAGTCTTCGATGATGGGGATGAGGTTGTCTTCAACGAAATCGCGAGCGGTGCGGCGGACGAGGAGCTCGTCCTCAGAAAAGCTGGAGTCGAGATGGAGGAAGTCGAAGTTTTGGAATTTGAAGGACATTTTCGCCTGCTTTGGAGTGGAAGCTCAAAACAAGTAAGGCTAGCAGATGGGGGAGCGGGCGGGGAAGGCGAGGACGTTGGCGTTGCGCCGGAATTGGCGTGAGCCGGTCCGGTCGAAGCACGGACTGGGAGGGTGTGAATTGTCACTTTTCCGCGTCGTTTGGAGGGAGTACACTCATTCGTCTGACAAAACTGGCTTCAATCGGCCGCGGAATCTCTGGCTCGGGTACGGTTGAGCCGGACAAGAAAAACGAGGGGACGGATGGACATGCGCAGAGGGATCGTTGCGGTTGGATTGGCGATGTTGTGGCTGGCGGGTTGCGGAAGCGGAAGCAGTGGCGGAGGAAACAGCACACCTCCAGCACAACAGGCGGCGACGCCTACCTTCAGCCCTGCAGCCGGAACGTTTACATCGGCGCAGACCGTGACGCTCTCCGACAGCACGAGCGGGGCATCGATCTACTACACGACCAACGGCACCACTCCGACTTCGTCCTCGACTCTTTATTCCGCGCCAATCGCAGTCTCGGCCACCACGACGATTGAGGCGATTGCCGTGGATGCTCCGACTTATACGAACAGCAACGTAGCTACAGGCACCTTCACCATCAACCTGCCCGCAGCGGCTGCGCCTACCTTTTCTCCGGCGCCTGGAACGTTTACAGCGGCGCAGTCGGTGATGCTGGCTGACACCACTACGGGCGCATCGATTTATTACACGACGAATGGATCGACACCCACAACGGCATCCACGCTGTATTCGGCGCCCATCGCAGTTTCGTCCACGACTACCATCAATGCGATTGCTGTTGCCCCTGGCTTCGCCAACAGCGCGGTCGCTACCGGCGCGTACACGATCAACATTCCAGTCGCGGCCACGCCGACCTTCTCTCCCGCGGCCGGAACATTCAGCTCGGCGCAGTCGGTGACGCTCTCAGATGCGACCACTGGCGCAGCTATCTATTACACGACGAATGGATCGACGCCAACTACGGCATCCACGCTCTTTTCGGCGTCGTCGCCCATTGCGGTTTCGTCGACGACCACCATCAAGGCGATTGCGGCCGCCACCGGCTACAGCAATAGCGTGGTTGCTACGGGCACCTTTACCATTACGGGGCCAGCAGTAGCGGTTGTTGAGACCACAAATGATGAGACACAGTTGATGGCCGCACAACCCGCCGTGAACTTTATCACAGGGAGTACCGCCGATGCGGGCACGAACACCATCGTCGTGGACCCGACGCAGCAGTATCAGTCGATGGAAGGGTTCGGAGCGGCGTTCACAGATTCAGCCGCTGATCTGCTGATGAACATTGAGCCCTCGTCCTCGCTTCCTGGCACTCTCAGCGACTTGTTCACGCGCAATGGAAACGGCATCGGGCTGAGCTTCATGCGTATTCCCATGGGCTCGACGGATATCGCGCTCTCGGTCTACTCGTTTGACGATATGCCTGTGGGGCAGACAGATCCAACGCTCGCGAACTTCTCCATCGCGCACGATCAAACGTACATTCTGCCGCTCATCAAGCAGGCGGTTGCATTGAACCCGCAAATGAAGCTGATGGCCAATCCCTGGAGTCCGCCGGGATGGATGAAGGATCCGGCATCGATGAGTCCGGTTTCCATGCTCGGCGGAACATTGCTGATGACTACGACCAACGAGACGGCCTTCGCAAACTACTTTGTGAAGTACTTGCAGGCTTACAAGGCTGCCGGCGTGAATATTGATTACATCTCGCTGCAGAACGAGCCGCTGAATGTCACCACGTCGTATCCCAGCATGGGTATGAGCGACACTGCGCAACTTGCCTTGCTGCAGGGATATGTTTTGCCCGCGCTGACTTCGGCTAGCCTCACAACCAAGGTGTTTGTCTACGATCACAACTGGGATCAGCCGTCGTACCCGCAGACGGTTTTGGGCGGGTTGACGGCGCCGGAATTGACGCAGATCGCCGGCACGGCATGGCATGGATATGGAGGCGCTCCGGGGGCGCAACAACTATTGCAGGACCAGTACGTGTCGCTTGGCAACTGGGAGACGGAGCACTCGGGCGGCACGTGGCAATCGGATCAATTCACGACGGACATGCTGGAGATTACGCAGGTGCTCCGCAATTCGGCGAAGTCATTTGTGAAGTGGAGCCTGGCGCTGAACGAGAAGCTGGGACCGAACCTTACGCAGAACGCCGGCCTTGGTGGATGCAACACATGCACACCAATCGTGACGGTGAACAGCACCAACGGTGCGGTGACCAAGGACATCGAGTATTACACTCTCGGCCACTACAGCAAGTATGTGTTGCCGGGTGCGGTTCGGGTCTATAGCAGCAACACGCCGTCGATTGCCAGCGTAGCCTTCCAAAACCCGGATGGCTCCCTTGCATTGATTGCATATAACAGCACGACAACGAGCCAGACGTTCCAGGTGCAATGGGGTACGGAGTCGTTCAGCTACACGCTGCCGGCTACGGCTGCCGCGACATTTACATGGAGTGGAACCATCAGCGGCATGGCACCGGCAGTTCAGGCCACTGCGCAGATTCAGGGTTCTAGCTTCTCGAGCGAGGCTGGGCTGGAGACGGAGAGCACAGGCGACTCAACCGGTGAATACGATCTTGGCTACCTGACGCAGGGCGCGTATACCGTGTATGAGAATGTCGACTTCGGCACAGGGGTCAGCCAGGTGAATGTGCGCACGGCCAGCGGCGGCAACGGCGGGACGGCGAAGTTCTATCTCGACAACATGACCGGTTCGCCGATTTCCACGGTCAACCTGCCGGTGACCGGAGGATGGCAGACGTGGACCACTGTGAATACGCCCGTGGCTGGGACGTCAGGCGTGCATACGCTGTATGTCGTTTTCAACGGGACGACGTCCAGCATTGCGAACGTGAATTGGTTCCAGTTCGTGCAGTAGAATCGCCGACGCTTAGTGAAACCAGTGAGCCGCGGGGGACCGCGGCTCACTGGTCGTTGGCTGGAAGACGCTTCAACATGATTACCTTCACACGCTGTGGCGGAGTGCGGGGCTGGAGTCCCGCACGACAGCCGGTCTGGAGATCGGCGCTACCGCTCGGATTGGACCTACAGCAGGAACTCGCGGACGAACTTGTTGTCTGTGTGGACGATGTCGTGGAGGGAGCCGTCGAAGATCAGGCGACCTTCCTCAAGCATGAGGAAGGTGGTGTTGGGGTCGGCGTGGCCTTTGGGCAGGGGGACCATGCGCCCCAGCTCCGAGTCGAAGCGGTGCGTGCAGAGGGTAAACGCGTCCTGCAACCGGTGCGTGACGAGGATCGATGGGGTGCGGTAGAAGTCGCGCTGCTTCATCACCAACTCGATGATGGTAGTGGAGGTGATGGGGTCAAGGCCTCCGGTGGGCGAATCGTAGAGCACAAGCTCCGGGTGGCCGATGAGGGCACGGGCGATGGCCACACGACGCTTCATGCCGCCTGACAGGCTGCCGGGAAAGAGCGAGAATGTCTGGTCGAGCTCGACGAAATGCAGCGCCTCGTGGACGCGGGCGTCGATCACTTCGTCTGGAACCATTTGCTGGATGAGCTGGTAGGCAACGTTGTCGCGGACGGTGAGCGAATCGAACAGCGCGCCTTCCTGGAAGACGATGCCGGTCCTTACGCGGAGGGGGAACAGAGCCTGCTCGCTCATGTGGGAGATTTCTTCGCCAAACAAGCGGACACTTCCGTGATCGGGGCAAAGGAGGCCGTTGGTGAGTTTGAGCAGGACACTCTTTCCCACACCGGCAGGCCCCAGCAGGATGCGTGTCTCAGCCGGACCCACCGTGAATGTAACGTCCTGGAGGACCGGGGGGCCATCGAAGGAAATCGAGACGTTCTCAAAAGCGACTGCGGGCGTGGGTTCAAGTGCTGCAGCGGTCTGGCCGGGCAGCGGGAAGGCGCCGTTTGCTGGTTCAGACGCGCTCATAGGCGAGACAAGAGAGAGAGCAGGATCTGGGTGAGCAGGAAATCGGCCACGATGATGAGGACCGATGCGGAGACGACCGCCTGAATGGTGGAGCGGCCCACGCCCTCCGTGCCTCCCGTGGTGCGCAAGCCGTAAAAGCATCCGACGGATGCGATGATGAAGCCGGAAAAGAGCGGCTTAACCAGCCCCTGGACGATGTCGGGGTAGCGGAGCGCCTCCCAGGCGGTAGAGAAGTATTGCAGCCCATCCTGGTGGTTCATGAAGACGGTGACGAAGGCGCCGCCCAGGATGCCGAAGAAGTCGGCAAGGATGGTGAGGAACAGCAGCATGGAGACGCAGGCGAAGATGCGGGGGGTGACCAGCTTGCGCATGGGGTCAACCCCGAGGGCGCGCATGGCATCAATCTGTTCAGTGACAATCATGGAGCCGAGTTCGCTGGCCATGGAAGATGCGTTACGGCCAGAGACCATGACGCCGGTGAGCACGGGTCCCAGCTCGCGGATCATGGTGAGGCTGACAAACCGGCCAGTGAGATTGCTGGCGCCGAACTCAGAGAGCGTGGACGCGGATTGCAGCGCGAGCACACCTCCGGTAAAGAAGCCGGAGAGCAGTACGATGGCGGTGGAACCGACGCCGATGATGTCGCATTGAAGCAGGAAGTCCACCCAGTAGCGCGGGGGGTGGAAGAGATTCATGACGGCACGGTGCGCGAACAGGGAGTAATCCTGTACGGTGAGGACGATTTGTTTGGCGGTCTTTTCGATCGTGTCTATCGCCATGGGTTTTTCGGAGAGAAGGACGCGAGGGGCTTATGGTCCGGGTTCAGTCCGCATGGACAGGATAGCGCATGAAGCAAGGCGATTGCGGCAGTTTGCAGGAGAATGGCGTGCGGGATGTGGATTCAGGCCCGAGATTGGCGAGGAATCGGGAGTTGGACCGGGGACAACGTAGACTGGCGTAGAAAGCGAGTGAACGATGACGCCAGAGGCGGCGGAGAGGTTGAACGAGTTTTTCAGGGGATTCGCACAGTGTGCGGACGGGGTTTTGTTGCTCGACTTCGACGGGACACTGGCGCCGTTCCGCTTGGACAGATATAAGGCGCGGCCATGGGCCGGTGTGCGGGAACTGCTGGCGGGCATTCAGCGCGGGGACCCTCAGGGACTGCGAACGCAGATCGCCGTGGTTACCGGACGTCCAGCGGGGGAGATTGCGCCCTTGCTGGGGCTTGAGCCGGCTGTCGAAGTGTGGGGCCTGCACGGGGCGGAGCGGCTTTATCCGGATGGGCGGCGGGAACTGGAGCAGGGCACGCCGGCCACGATGGAGAAGCTTGCGGAGCTGCGGGAAAAGCTGAAGAGGGACAGCCTGGGCGGTTTGTATGAGGACAAGGCCAATGGCGCGGTGATGCACTGGCGCGGGGCCTCGGCGCAGAAGGCGATGCATATTGAAGCGAGAACGCGTGCGCTGTTTGAACCGCTGGCGCAGATGGATGGGCTGCGGTTGCTGGAGTTTGAGGCCGGGCTGGAGTTGCGCGTGGGGCGCGACAAGGGCGGGGCGGTGGAGGCGATTCTCTCGGAGGCGGCAGTTGGCGGGCCGGTCGCGTATCTTGGAGACGATCTTACGGACGAGGCGGCCTTCCGCGCGGTAAACGCATTGGGCCCACGTGGGCTGAGCGTGCTGGTGCGGCGGGAATGGCGCGCGACGGAGGCTCAGATTTGGTTGAGACCGCCGGGTGAGCTGCGGGAGTTCCTGAAAAAGTGGCTCGACGCCGGGAGTCCTTAACAAGAATCAATCGCGGTCGGTCCTGAAGAGCGCGGGCGTGGACGCCCGCACGACAGCCGGTCTGGAGACCGGCGCTACCTGCAGGTTCACTCCATGCGCAGCGTCTTCATTGGGTCTACGCTGGCAGCCCTCAACGCGGGTACCCAGGCCGCAGCCAGCGCCAGCAGAGTCATCAGCAGCGCGACAGCACCAAATGTGATTGGATCAAGCGGTCTGACTCCGAACAGGAAGCTGTGCATGACCTGAGCGACGAATCTGCCTTTCGGGCAGTGCGGCGTCTTGGACGGCGCGGATTGAGCGTGCTGGTGCGGCGCGAATGGCGCGAAACCGCAGCGGAAGTCTGGCTGCGGCCTCCCGGCGAGTTGAAGGCCTTCCTGACGAGATGGTTCGACTACGAGAGTCGTCTCAGGCAAACACTCTTTTGTGCCTCAACGCCTGGTGGCAGGTCACAGCGAACCCCAGAATGATCGCCCATAGGATTCCGAGGCATAGCATATAGTTCCGCTGGAGCAGGGCGACAAACGGACCGAGGTTCAGTGCGACCTCGATGCGGCTGAAGTTGATTATGACCGACATGAGCACGAAGATGGCGGGGAATGGTACCCACACCGCGCGCTCCGAACTGAAGACGAGCGAAAGCGTGACAAAGAATGCGTTATTGAGGCAATGATAGGTAAGGGCGGACAGCACAAGATAGATGGTCACGCGGGGCGACAGGTCGATCCATCCAAGCGCGCGGGCGCCTCCCCACAGAGCCAGCAGGACGACGGTGTTCAGCCCCACCAGCAGCAGGTTCACCCCAAACTTGGCAGCGACAATTTCCGCGGTGGAAACCGGGAGCGTTTTGATGAACATCAGCGCGCGGTTCTTCTCTTCGGCAATCATCGTGCGGTAGCAGATCAGGAAGTCCCCAATGAGGGCCATGCCGTGCAGCAGGCCAAAGGCGACGCCGGGGATATGCGAGGGCATTTGCAGCGCATAGCCGAGATAGCCTGCTACTTCCAGCGCCACCAGCGGCAAGAAGAAGTAGCTTTGCAAACGCAGATCCTTTGCGATGAGGCGAACGATGTTCATGACACCAGCTCCAAATAGTATTGTTCGAGGTTCCAGGATGTTCCGAATCGATGGCGAAGAGCAGAGAGACTTTCATCCGCAAGAACGCGTCCCCGGTCGACGATGATGACCCGGTCGGCGATTTGATCCACCTCGTGCAAGTTGTGCGTCGAAAAGAGAACCGCCGTGCCATCTTCATGCGCGACGCGTTGTAGCAGCTTCAGTGTTTCAACCCGGGCGCGCGGGTCCAAACCCGAAGTTGGCTCGTCGAGAAGGAGGACACTTGGCTGGTGCGAGAGCGCGACCACGAGACTGACCTTGGTCCGCATTCCTTTCGATAACTGTCCAAGTTTCTTGTCCCTGGGCAGTTCAAGCGTTTGGAGCAGGCGCTCAGACAGATCCTTGTTCCAGTCGCCATAAAACAACGACACGAAGGCCACAAACTCGGCGACGGTCATCCCGTTATAGAAAAAGCTCTCCTCTTGAACAAAGCCGATCCGCCGCTTGAACTCCTTCTCATCCCGCAGGTGATCGAAACCGCCAAGATTGACGTGGCCGGAGTCCTTGCGAACGATTCCCATGATCAAGCGGAGTGTGGTCGTCTTTCCAGCGCCGTTGTGGCCAAGCAGGGCGGTCACCTGACCCGGCTCGATGTTGAATGAGATGTCATGCAACTGAAAGCCACCCAGCCGCACGCTGAGTCGATCGACGATCAATTGGTCTTGCGCAATTGAAGCTACACTCATGGAGTCTCCCTTCTTCAAAGTCCGGCTACGCGCAGCCGCCGCCGCGCGATGAGATACTGAATCCACAGAATGGCCGCCCCAAACCACGACGCGGCTGCGAGCAAGGGCTGGTCGCGCACTATCAAGAAGGTTAGATGTCCGCCATTGAATACAAAAGAGAATGGGAATGCGGTAAGCATGAGCGCTATCGACATCGACCACTTCTGGCGCTCGATGACTGATCGAGTTTCGAGCAGGGTCCGCAATTCATGGTCGGCGGAAGGCGCGCCGGCAGGTTCCAACAAGTCTCGCTGGCTATCGAACTCGCGTTTCTGCGCCTCGACCGCGCTCGCAATTTCCGGATACTGCTGCATGAACTCCTCAACCAGTTCTTTCGTATCGGAGCTAGCCTCCCCGGAAAGATAGACGGGCAGCAAATCCATGACAACGTTTTGCGTGACATTCATTTCTTCACCTCTTGGATGGCTCGCCATTGCGCTAACTTGAGCCGGGCCCGGTGGATCTTGACCTTGACCGCGGGCAGCGAGAGTTGCACCGCGTCGGCTATTTCCTGGTACGACAGTTCTTCCTGCACCCGCAGAAGCAAAACCGTCCTGTCTACTTCGGGCAATTGCTGGAGCTCGGCGAGCACTCGGGCAAGCTCGATCCGGCCTTCGGCAGCGGCATACGGGCTGGCCTTTGGATCGGGCATTGTCTCGTCCAGTTCCGTCTGCCTGCCCCCACGGCGCAGCCGTTCGAGATAGCAATTGCGAGCAATCGCAAACAAATACGACTTTGCAGTGACGGCTCGTATTCGCCCCGACGCATTCCAGGCCAGTACGAAGGTCTCCGCCGCAATATCTTCGGCCTCTGCATGATTGCCGCAGAGGTAGAGCGCAAACCGGTAAATGTCGCGTGAATAGTGCTCGTAAAGCGCTTCGAAGTCCGTCATTTGCGTTCTCGGTAAGGATATGGATCGGGAGGACAAAAGTTACCGCTGGCGGGAAATATAATTCAGGGCCGTGGAGGGAGTTGAGCAGCGGGAGTGGTCCGGCACGCGAACCGCGTACGAGAAGTTTGCACGCAGAGTCCGTATAGATCGCAAAACTACGGAGTCTGGGGAAGCCAATGAGACGAGGTCCTTCGATTTCGCTCAGCTCGACAAGGTTTGAGAAATGAACTCAACCCCTGATCCCAGATCCCTATTTGCCGTCTACTCTCTGCCCTTCTTACGAATCTCGATGGTCAGCCGCTTGATCTTCTGATTGAGCGTCGAGAGCGGGATGTGGAACTGCTCGGCGGCGTCGGTCTGATTGCCGTTGCAGCGTTCGAGCTTTTCAATGATGATGCGGCGCTCAATGTCTTCGAGGATGTCGAAGAGCGAGGCGTTGGGGTTGTGCTCGAGCAGCGCGTCCTGAAAGCTGCGGCCCGTGATGTGGCCGGGAAGCAGGTCGGAGCCGATGACGGGGCCGCTCGAGAGCACCACGCCGCGTTCGATGGAGTTTTCGAGTTCGCGCACGTTGCCCGGCCAGTCATAATCGACCAGGGCGCGGAGCGCGTCCGCGGAGAGCTTGCGCGGCGGCACATCGTTCTCCTTGGCGTAAAACTCCAGGAAGTGATTGACGAGCAATGGAATGTCTTCGCGGCGCGAGCGCAGTGGGGGCAGATCGACCGAAATGACGTTGAGGCGATAGAAGAGATCTTCGCGGAACTGGCCGTCGCGGACAGCCTGGCGCAGGTCGATGTTGGTGGCGGCAATGATGCGCACGTCCACCTGAATTTCCGATATGCCGCCGAGGTGCATGAAGCGGCGATCCTGCAATACCCGCAGAATCTTGGCCTGGGTATCCATGCCCATGGTGGCGATTTCGTCCAGGAAAAGCGTGCCGCCGTTTGCGACTTCGAAAAGGCCTTTCTTAGCCGAGACTGCAGAGGTGAACGCGCCTTTTACGTGGCCAAAGAGCGTGGACTCCAGCAATTCGCTCGGCATGGCGCCGGTGTTGATGGGAACGAAAGGCTTATCGCGGCGGGGAGAGTTGGCGTGAATGGCCTTGGCGATGAGCTCCTTGCCGGTGCCGCTTTCGCCCTGAATCAAAACGGTGGATCGGCTGGGCGCGACCTGGGCGACGAGATCGAATACCCGGAGCATGATCTCGCTCTTGCCCACAATGTTGACAAAGTTATAGCGCTGCTTGAGGGTGCGCTTAAGCTGTAGGTTTTCTTCTTCGGCCTTGTGGCGGGCTACAGCGGAGCGGATATCCGCCAGCAGTTTTTCGTTGTCCCACGGCTTCTGAACGAAGTTTTCCGCTCCCGCACGAATGGCGTCGACGACATTCTCAACCGTCCCATAGGCGGTGATCATGATCACCGGCAACTCAGGATGGCGGTCCTTGATCTGGGGCAGCAATTCCATGCCGCTCTGGCCGGGAAGTGCCAGGTCAAGGAGCACCAAGTCGAAGTTTTCCTGCTCCAGTGTGCGTAAACCCGCTTCGCCGTCGACCGCCATGTGCACCTGGTATCCCTCGAGCATGAGCAGAACCTCAAGCGACTCGCGGATGGCGGATTCGTCGTCGATGACAAGGATGCTGGCACCGCCGCCTGCGCTGGCGAAGGAGGGAGAGGCGGTGGATGCTGGAACGGGCAGATTCAAGGGCAATTCAACCTCAGGCATGTACTGACTTCCTTATGAGGGGAAACTCAAGATGAAAAGTTGTACCTTGCCCGACGGCGCTTTCAACATGGATTTTGCCTGCGTGCTCCTGAATGATTCCGTAGGAGACTGACAGGCCAAGTCCTGTGCCGCGGCGGTCGCCGGGCTTGGGCATGGTTTTAGTGGTGAAGAAAGGATCATAAATGCGCTTGAGATGTTCCGGAGCGATGCCGGAACCGGAATCGTTGACGACGGCTTCCACGTGACCGTTGACGAGCGTTGTGACACGCAGACGGCCGCCCTCGGGCATCGCTTCTTTTGCATTGAGAAGCAGGTTCAGGAAAACTTGTTGCAGTTTGCCTTGGTTCCCGTGAATGGAAGGCAGTGTTTCTGACAGGTCCAGATCCACCATGATCTGCGCGGTCTTGAACTGATGTTCCAGCAGGGAAAGCGTGTCGAGAATGACCTGGTTGAGGTTGGTGTCTCGGAATTCCGTGGTGGAAGTGCGCGAGAAGTTGAGCAACCCATTGGCAATTTCAGCGGCGCGGAAGCTCTGCTGGGTGATTTTTTCCAGCACCGGCCCCAGCCTGGCATCGCCCTTCAATTGCTTGGAGAGCATCTGCGCATACGAGGAGATGACGGCCAGAGGGGTGTTAATCTCATGGGCTACGCCGGCGGCGAGCAAGCCTATGGAGCTGAGCTTGTCAGCCTGGGCAAGCTGGGTTTCGAGCGAGACGCGCTCGGTAATATCGTCAACCAGGATGATGCGGCCGACGGAAACAAAATCGCGCGAGAGCAGGGGAGCAATGGCGATGTTGGCCATGCGCTGCTCGCCGGCGCGGGTGGTGAGGCGGAACTTGTAGAGGTGGTGGACGCCGGGCTCATTGCCGAATCCTTCCAGCGCATCAATGAACTCGGCAGGAAAGACGGAGCCGAGATCCTGACCGAGTGCTTCGCTGCGGCTGAGCGCGTACATGGCTTCCATCTGCGCATTCCAGCTCTCGATACGTCCTTCGAGGTCAAGCGCCAGAATGCCCACATTGATGGATTCGACGATGTTCTCGTTGAATTCCTTTAGCCGCTCGAATTCGGTGATCTTGCTCTGCAGGCGGGCATAGAGGCTGGCGTTCTGGAGGGCGATCCCGATGTAGCTGGCCAGTGACTCAAGCAGCTCCACGTCTTCGCTGGAGAGGAAGTCGCCCCCAATTGTCCGGCCGAGGCCAATGACGGCAATGGTGCGTGTGGCTGCCCCATCCTGAACGCGGCAGGGCAGATAGTAATTCAGGTCGAGCAGGGCGGCCGTGCGCTGCTGGTCAGGGGGGAGATGCAGGGCGGCCTGCGCGTTTTCAAGGAAGATGTGCGTGTGGTCGGAGGCCTGGTCGAAATCCAGGAATCCCAAGTCAAGACGGTGGTGCGCGGCACGCGCCTCGAAAGGTAACCCGTGGGAGGCGGCGAGGCGCAGAGTGGTGGAGCTTGCAACGTCCTGCGCAGAGTCCGGTGCCAGGAAGACTGCAACACGGGCAACCAAAAGCGCGCGCGGCAATCGCTCAACGATGGAATCGAGCAGCGCTTCGAGATTGGTTTCAGAGCTCAGGCCGCGGCCGAAGTCGACCAGCGCTTTGCGATAGTCATAGCGATGCCGGTCGAATGCGCGGTCGACCCAACCCTGGATGCGCCTCTTGACCGGCTCAAAGATGGCCGCGAGCAGCACAATGGTGATGCCCAGGCCCCATTCGCGCACCGCTACCGGCATGCCGTTATGCGCCAATACGGCGACTACTGCGATGGCGCCGTAGGAGGCGCCGAGCATCAATCCGGTTGCCAGCGTATAGGCGACGCCGCGCTTGAAGATCAGATCGGTGTCCATCAGGCGGTAGCGCACGATGGCCCAGGCGAATGTGAGCGGCAGGAACACGAGAAAAAGCGCCGCCGCATTGGACAGCTTCCCGGGGATCAGGCCGGGAACCGTCCAATCAAAGAAAAACGGGATCGCATAGAAAAGCGTGAAGGGGACGACGGCCAGCAAAGCGCCGCGGGTGAGCCACTTCAATTGCTGGCGCTGCAGGGGCGTGTTGGCCAGGCTGTAACTGCGGACGAAGAGGCTGGCAGCCAGCAGATAGAAGCAGGCATCGTACCCGGTCGCAGTCCGGTTCAGTGCGTGAAGAAGCAGGGCAGTGGCCTGGCGCGTTTCCATGGCCCAAATCCAGAGGCCGAGAAGTGCCACACCGGGCGCATAGACCAAGGGCAACAGCCAGCGACGGCGGATGTTCTTGAGCCGCTCCTCGGGAAAGCTGAGGGCAAAGTGCAGGAACAGTGCGGGCTGCAGTGAATCGGCCAGCACATTGCACCAGAAAACGCCCCAATCCAGCCCATTTAGTTTCCCTGTGTACTTCAGAGAGTAAAGAGCGAAGGATGCCAGGCAAAACAGGTAGAAGTGGGTGGCGCGTGGCGCAGTCCATCGCCGGAAAAGAACGTAAATACCGATGGCAAGGTAAATGACGCCAATGACGCGCAGGCCTAGTTGCAGGCTTCTGTCTGCCGGCACGGGAATGACCACCACCGCCGTATCCAGGGCAATGCCTCTGCGGGTAATGGCATAGCTCGCTTTTCCATAGGGGCCCGTTTCATACAGGACCCGTTCAAGGTCTGGCACGTGCTGGACTGGAGCGTAGTTGGCCTTGGGCACATAGGCCTTGGGATGGATTGCGGGACGTTCGCGGGGAGTGGCAGAGAGCGGATTTACGCCCTGGAGAACCTCCGGAGATTCGAAATCGGAGCGGTCGCCTGCTCCGGGGCGCTCGGCGGGGGCGTCGGGGAGCACCGCCGCACCGGTCAGCAGATCATGCACCTGGATTCCGACAATCTGTCCCGGCATATCGGGAAGAACCTTTTCGGCCTCAAGGCCACCGGGAACTTCGCGCCACCATACACCGTCATCCGGCTGCTGGAAATGCCGCTCCTGCTGAAAATTGAAAACCGCCAACAGGAACAGCCCGACCGTGGCTACGGCCAGCAAGATCGCCTGCAACCTGTTGAAGAGGCTCGATTCCATGGGGGACACTCTTACGGATCAAAATTTAGATCCGCTCATAACTGTTGCACGTTGGTTGCCATGCGTCCGACCGAAACGGTTAGTTGCAACCTTGAATGGCAACCAACTGACAATACGTAAGATAGGGACGGAAAGTTCCGTGATACGTCAACCGTTTAGGATCCGATTTGTAAGAAAAATGCAGAAAATAGTAGGAGATATACAGAGAAAGGGATCGGTCTATGAAAATAGGTAGTCATCTGAAGGGACAAGATTTATTGCGCATTGGTACAACAACTCGCCACCCTGACACGGCGATTGTCGCGGGTTACAACTGGCCGTAGGTCGCTTTTGGGCCATGTTTCCGCAAGTAGTGGTGTTCGGAAACGTATGCAGGAATTGCAAAATCGGACGCGTCGAATGGGGACTGCCCAAACCGGATCAGAACCGTGCGGAACGCGAGGCGCGCGATGTACTCAAGTACATCCGCGTGCTCCACGGCTTCCGCCACAGTTCTTCCCCACGCGAAGGGGGCATGGCCGGCGACCAGGACTCCAGGCACGGCGGAGGGGTCGAGGTTTTCCAACCGGAAGCGTCGGACAATGACTTCACCGGTGTTGCGGACATAGGCTTCGGCGACTTCCTCGGCGGTCAGGGGTTCAGTGATCGGAACGGGGCCGTGGAAGTAGTCGGCGTGAGTGGTGCCGAAGCAGGGGATGGACCGGCAGGCCTGCGCCCAGGAGGTGGCGAACTCAGAATGGGTGTGGACGATTCCGCCGATGTCAGCGAACTCGCGGTAGAGCAAGGTGTGGGTGTCGAGATCGCTGGAGGGCCGCAAATTGCCTTCCACGATTTTTCCGTTGAGGTCGGTCACCACCAGGTCGGCAGCGGTCAGGGCGCCGTAGTCCACGCCGCTGGGCTTGATGACGACCAACGGCTCGTGGCCGGAGCCGTCAACTCCCGACCGGTCAATGCCACTGGCGTTGCCAAAGGTGTGTGGCGCCAAGCCGCGGCGGGCAATCTCCTTATTGGCAATGAGGACCTGTTCGCGAAGAGAAGCAAGCAGCATGGAGTGACGACTCCCGGTAGGCGGCAGGATAGAAAACGTTTGCCGGCATCAGTATAGCAGCGGGCCGGTGCCGGGGTAGGATCATCCGCAAGCCTCGTCTTGAAGTTAGAACGGACAGCAAGGGCCTGAATTGCTGGGGCTGAGTCGGCAGTAGGATTGAAAATAGTCTTATGAACGGAAAGCATGCGGGGGAGATTCTGATGCGGAATGGTTTGTTGTTTGCTCTGGGCGTTTTCGGTTTCTTTCTGCAGCCTGCGCAACATGCTTTTGCGAAGGATGCCGACGATTTTCCACTGCGGGTTGTGATTTTTCGCAACACGGAGCATGGGCGGCACCAGCGGGAGGCCAAGAGCTTTAGCGAGACGCCTGACTACATGGACGGCATCGGGCAAGCTGACTTGTTCGAAAACAGCACACCAGTGGGATTCGAGTTCAGCTATAGCTGCATGCCTGGAATGCGGCCCTCGGGCGGATATGAAACGTTTCCGGCCCGCTGGAAGAAGCGGGACAGAACGCTGGAGATCCTGGTGCCCGAGCCGGGCAAGCCGTGGAACAACGTTTCCTGCGTTCTGCACTCCACGATGGAGCCTGGAATGGTCTTCTTCTGGAGTGACGACGAAGTGATGCAGGAGACCACCGCCAAATTCAAAGACTGGATGGTGAAGTATCAGTTCGACCCGGAGAACGGCAAGGACATGCCCATTGAGCCAGTGCCTCCGGCCGCTCCGCTGCCGAATAGGAAGTGATTTTCCCTCGTCCTGTCTGGTGAGTTCGGTATCAATGACCGGCATCCGTTTGTAGGGATGCGTTCTGACGTTAACCTTCGTGTCGCACGCCGAAGATTCCGTCGCACAAAAACACGAAATGCAACCGATGGGGACGCGATTCGCATCAGGGCTGTAAACTTGCGCGCAACGGAGGCGTCTACATGAGTGATGGCGACCGGCACCGCACTCGAAGCGATGACCATGAGCACGGCTGCTGAAATTGCCGCGCACGAATTTACGTGCGTCGTGGAGCGGCATCGGCCGCAAATCTTCCGGTTTCTGCTGGCATCTACGCGCGACGTAGATCTGGCGGAGACGCTGACACAGGAGTGTTTCCTGAAGGCGCACCGGAACTGGGGCAGCTTTCGGGGCGAGTCGACTGCGATGACCTGGTTGATGCGGATCGCGATCAACCTGCAGAAGGATCACTGGCGCAACCGGCGGATGCAGTTCTGGCGGCAGACGCGGGTTAACTCAGTGGACCTGGACGAAGCGAGCGAGTGGCTGCCGAGCGGAGAGCGGTCGGCCGAGCAAAAGCTGCTGGCCAAGGAGCAGGTGAAGCGGGTATGGGAGTCGGTAAAAGGTCTAAGCGAACGGCAGCGGACGGTTTTCCTGTTGCGGTTTGTGGAAGAGCAGGAATTGAGTGAGATTGCGCTGGCCACGGGATTGAGCGAGGGAACGGTCAAAGCGCACCTTTCGCGGGCACTCACCAGAGTGCGTGCGGAAATGGGAGGCAAACGATGAGTTTGATGGACGGATGGACAAAAAAGAGGAACGGAATGGATGAGCAAGAGGCTCTGGACAAGATGGCCGCAGGCGGTCCGCCGGACCAGGAGCTGAGTGAGGCGTTGGTCAACTTCAAGTTGAGCGTTCATGCCTGGAGCAATGCGGAGTTGAGTAGGCCGCGCACGATCGCACACGGGGTGCAGCGCAGAAGCTGGCGGCTGGCGGCTGGTGTTGCGCTCGGGTGCGCACTGGTTGCGGGCGGCGTGAGCGGTGGAATTTACGATCGGCATCTGCGGCACGAGGCGGCAAGGATTGCTGCTGATGCGAAAGTCGCCGAACAGCAAAGGCTGGTTGCGGCCGAGAAGGCTCGCCAGGATGAAGAGGATCTGCTGGCCAAGGTGGATAGCGATGTATCACGCGAAACTCCAAGCGCCATGGAGCCATTGGCTCAACTTATGGTTGAGGACGAAGTTCAAAAGTAACAGAAAGCATGCGCCACGAGCAGTGCTTCGAACGAATCAATTTTTGGGGGGTAAAGGGATGGAGACTTCCATGAAAGCTTTTTCTGGAAGACGGATTTTCAAGGTGGGATTGCTGGTCGCGGGTGTCGTAATGGCCGGGGCCGTGCTGGCGCAGGAACCGGCGGTGGGCGGGGGATCGAGACCTGGATTTGGCGATCACCGTCCGCCTTTCGAGCGGGCGCTGGGAGCCACCGGCGATCATCCACACTGGTGGAACAACCAGACAATGATCGACAAGCTGAAGCTGACTGATGAGCAGCGCAAGGCTATGGATGCAACGCTGCTTCAGCATCGCGAAACGCTGATTGATTTGCGCGCCGGCCTCGAGAAGGCTGAGCTCAGCCTGGAACCTTTGATGAGCCAGGACCAGCCAAATGAGTCGCAGATACTGGCCCAGATTGACACCGTGGCGCAGGCACGCGCCGAACTGGAAAAGGCGAATGCCCGCTTCCTGCTGGCGATTCGCAGCAAGCTGACTCCGGACCAGTGGAAGCAGTTGCAGGCGGACCGCGCCAGCCACGCAATGGAGCACCACGATTGGGCGCGCGGCCAGGGACGCGGACCGGGGCCTGGCGGACAGTTTCAGCGCCATGCGCCGCCACCACCACCTCTGGGCGGAGGCGCTCCTGACGGACCGCAGAACCTGGTGGGCGATGGCCCGGGCGGAATGGGAGCTGGGCTTCCGCAGTAAACGAGTTTAAGCACGACCGATGTTTCAGGCAGAGAGCAATGCGGTCGCAGTCTGGACCGGTGGCGGCAAGGGGCAACCCTCTTGCCGCCGATTTTTTGGTGCGTTGAAGTGAGAGCGCGCCGGGCTCTCAGCGCGCCGCACTCCCCGATCCAGGATCTCGTGCGGCGTGGCTGCGGCGATTCTGTCTGATAACGAGACAGTTGCCTGGAGCGGATTTGGACATCGTTTGCTGCGGATTGATACAGCGTTTGCAGCGGATCTGCACAGCGTGCGTACGAAACGGGGACAGTCCTGAATCAGCCTGCGACAGTCTGCGCCGAAACGATGCAGAAGATTGTGACTAAAGTTATTTTCCCGGGGTCCGATGAAGTGGGTGGATGCAATAGAGCCCAACCGGAAATTGCAGGGGCCTGGCGGACGGAAACGAAACCGGCAGGCAAGGGCGAGAAGGAATGCATCGGAGAAGGAGTCGAATCCCATGGCCCTCGGTGTCTTGAACAATCTGTCGGCGATTTACGCAGAGAATAATCTGAACAACACGAACAGCAGCTTGCAGACGGTGTTGCAGCAGCTTTCATCGGGGTCGAAGATCAACTCGGGCGCCGATGACGCGGCCGGCCTTTCACTGGTGAATGGACTTGCGGCCAACTCAGCTGCCCTGACGCAGTCGGGCACGAATGCAACGGAGGGAGTAGGTCTGTTGCAGGTGGCGGATGGCGCTCTCTCCCAGGTGACGAACCTGCTGGACCGTGCGATTACGCTGGCGACGGAAGCTTCGAACGGCACCCTGAACAGCACTCAGGAGGGGGCGGCAAACCAGGAGTACCAATCGATCCTGGCCGAAGTAAACAACATTGGATCGACGACCACCTATAACCAGGACCAGGTCTTCAACGGAATCAACGTCGCGATCTATACGGGCGATTCTTCAACGGCGGGCTCATCCCTCGACGAGCTGAATATTCACACGCTCTCCGAGACCAGTGTGGGCGACAGCAACGGCGTGATGGCCTACGGCGACGGAAACGGCAAGACCGGAAGCAACGTGTTTGTGGATCTGTCGAACGACGGAACCATGGCGACAACTGGCGACAGCCTCGGGCTCTCGACCGCCACTACGAGTATCCAGGTGACGTACTTGAAGACGGGATCGAATGGCGCGGTAACTCCGACCACGGCGACGATCATGGTTGGCAACGGCACCAACTATGGCAACACGGTTCAAGGCTTGATGAGCGCGATCAACAACTCGGGACTTGGACTGACGGCGACCTTCGGCACGGCGACTGAGGCTGGCGGTGGAGCAGTGGCAACGGCTAACGCGGCTTTGCATGGCGGCGGTAGCGGCGCCGATACGGGCATTATCATCTCCGGCGCAGGCGTGGGTACCGGCAGCAATGCGGGCGAAGTGGGTTCCCTCACGGTTGGCGGCCTTGCCCAGGATGCATTGGCAGGCATCCTGAATGTGACGGGAGCTGACGGCAACAGCCACACCATCACGCTTGGCCTGGCGGACTTTACCGACAACATCACCAATCTTGCAGCCACCATCAACGCCGCGGGTTATGGAATCACGGCGTCGGTTAGCGGAAATACGTTGACGTTTACGTCGGCAAGCTCTTCTGCCAGCGTGAGCGGAACAAACCTCACAGATACCGTATTGACCACGGACGACGGCGTGGGAGCCGACCCGGCCGCGCCCAGCGTTGTCGCCGCAGGGCTCGCTCTGCATGCTGCAGGAACAGTGGGAACCTTTACGCTCAGCGGCGGGTCAGATGTTTTGACAGGCGGCACGCTCAGCGTTACCGGAACCGACGGCACTACCAAGATCTTCACACTGGGCACGGCGGGCACGACCGACAACCTTGCCGACCTGCAGAAGACCATCAACAACTGGGCCACCGTAACGGACCCCACCTCAGGACTTTCAGCCGGTATCGCGGGGGGTGTATTAACACTTACATCCGCGGGCGGCGGAACAAGTGTGACGAACATTGCAGCGGGTGTGGGAGCGGGAAATGTGCCGGCGTCCGCGACACCAGCAGCATCCGCCACGAACATCGTCATAGCCGGAACACCGTCGGTGACCACTGCGAGCACAAGCACTCTCGGTACTTTGACTTTAGGTGGAGTGGGCGAAGCCATCACAGATGTATTGAATGGCACGCTCACCATAGGCACGAACACCATCACGCTCGGCGGGTCAGGCACGACCGACACGCTTCAGGACCTGGCGAAGACGATCGATTCCGGTGCGTACGGGGTTACGGCCACCTACAGCCAAACGAACAAGGACATCGTGTTTACGTCGTCAAACGCGGCGCTAGGCGCTACGGGAGCTCTTAGCCTCACGCATGCAGCTGGAAACGGCGATCAAACCACGGCCAGCGGGACGTTGACGTATGTCGCATCGAACCCTGCAACCACAGCTCAGGACTATTACAGCATTGGGATCGCGAGCGCCGGCGGCATTCAGGATCAGACGACCAGTGTTGGTTCGCCGGCCACCTTGGGCGGAACGACGAACACGGCCATCACGATGGATATCAGTGCATCGGGCGAGATTGCGACGATGAGTTACACGGATGCAGCGGGCCAGTCGCTGAAAGGCACCGACCTGCTGAACCAGACCGATGCGCAAACCGCCTTGAACGATTTGAACGTGGCGATCAGCGATGTGGCGGCGCAAGATGGGTACATCGGAGCGCAGATCAATACCCTGAACTCGCTGAGCCAGGTAATGAGCACGCAGAAAGAGAATGTGGTTTCGGCGCAAAACGCGGTGCAGGCGACGGACTATGCTTCGGCCACCTCAAACATGTCGAAGTATGAGATCCTTTCGCAGACCGGCATCGCTGCACTGGCGCAAGCCAACACCGTGCAGCAGGAAGTAACCAAGCTTTTGCAGTAAACCGCGATTGATGCGGACAGGTTTTTGAGTCAACGCAAAACTGCTTCAAATTCAAGACAACCCAGGGACGGGCGGCGGCAAAGGTTCAACCTTTGCCGCCCATTTTTTGTGGCCACGCGCATGTTTTATACGTGCTGCACAGCCTGCGCCAGGTGGCTCAGGCTCGATTTTGCATCGCCGTAAAGCATGGTGGTGCAGGGCTTGAAGAAGAGCGGATTCTCGAGACCGGAGAAGCCGCGTCCCTGTCCCCGTTTCAACACGATCACGCTCTTTGCGCGGTCAACTTCCAGAATCGGCATGCCCGCGATCAGTGACTTGGGATTGTCGCGCGCATCTGGATTTACTACGTCGTTGGCGCCGATGACCACGGCCACATCGGTAGAAGGAAACTCGGGATTGATCTGTTCCATCTCGTAGAGCGCGGAGTAGGGAACGTTGGCCTCCGCAAGCAGCACATTCATGTGTCCCGGCATGCGGCCGGCCACCGGATGAATTGCGTATTTCACGGTGACGCCGCGGCCTTCCAGAAGTTCGCCGAGTTCCCGGCACGCGTGCTGAGCTTGGGCGGTGGCGAGGCCATAGCCGGGGACGAATACAACGCGATTGGCGAAGGCTAGTTGCATGGCAGCGTCGTCCAGCGAGATTTCGCGCATCACCCCGCCCGCAGTCGCCGAGCCGGCCTCCGCGATGACCGATCCGAATCCGCCGAACAGCACGTTGGTGATGGATCGGTTCATGGCCTTGCACATCAACACCGAAAGAATGAATCCAGAGAAACCGTCCAGCGTTCCGGCGATGATCAGCACGTTATTCTGCAGCACAAAGCCGGTTGCGGCTGCGGCCAGGCCGGCGTACGAGTTCAGCAGCGACATTACGACCGGCATGTCCGCCGAGCCGATGGGGATGACGAGCATAATGCCGAAGACAAACGCCATGCCCAGCATGGTGTAGAACACGGCCACGTTCTCAGGATGAATCCAGAAGTAGACGAAACAACCAATCATGGCCAGTGCAACAGCCAGGTTGACGGCGTTCTGGCCGCGGAACTGAATGGGTTTGCCAGCGATGAAGCCTTGCAGCTTTCCCGCGGCAATCAGCGAGCCGGTGGTGGTGAGCGCACCGAGCATCACTTCGAAGCCAAGAGCACCGCGGGTCACGACGGTCATCTCCTGCGCATGAACCAGAAACTCGCCCACACCCACCAGGGCCGCGGCCAGTGCGCCGAATGCGTGCGACAGCGCGGTTCGCTGCGGCATGGCGGTCATGGGGACGCTCACCGCCATCCATGCGCCAATCGCTGAACCCAGTGTGAGGCCAGCGATGATCCACACCCAGGTAACGATTTCCGTGCCCACCAGCGTGCCCACAATGGCGGCCAGCATGCCGGCCTCGGCCATGAACATGCCGCGCCGAGCTGTTTCCGGGTGCGACATCCCTTTAAGGGCCAGGATGAAAAGGATGGAAGCGATCAGATACGTAGCTTCCATGAAGTAGGAGGTCAGGCTCACTTTGCGGCCTCCTTCGCATCAGGCTTGGCTTCGGCCTTGCGCTTGCCGAACATCTTCAGCATTCGGTCGGTAATGCCAAAGCCGCCTACCACGTTGATGGTGGCCGCGGTGACGGCGACAAATCCAAGGATGTGCGCCGAGGGCTGATTCTTCATGGCTCCGGCCAGCACCAGCGAGCCGATGAGCGAGATGCCCGAGATAGCGTTGGTGGCGGACATGAGCGGCGTGTGCAACAGCGGCGGCACGCGGCTGATGACCTGGTAGCCGAGGAACGCGGCCAGCGCGAAGACGTAAACCGAAGCGATGAGGACAGCGGGGTTCATAGCACCTGCGGTGCGGCGACCGACTTCGCCGCCGAGTGGATTCTTAGGTAGAAATAGTTGCCGATTGCAGAAGCTTGGCGACCCGTGGATTGACGGGCTTGCCTTCGTGAGACACGCATGCGCCGGCAAGCACTTCGTCGGCGAGGTCGACAACCAGCTCGCCCTTTTTCACGATGAGCGCCAGAAAGTTGAGAATGTTGCGTGCGTAAAGCTGACTGGCATGCACGGGTACTTCCGCAGGCAGGTTGAGCGGCGCCAGCAGCGTGACGCCGTTGATGGTCTGCGTAATGCCGGGTTGGGTCAGCTCGCAGTTACCGCCAGCCGGTGCTGCAAGATCCACAAGAACGGAGCCGGGACGCATGGCTTCAATGGCGGCGCTCCGGATAAGCCTCGGGGCGGGCCGGCCTGGCACCTGTGCAGTGGTAATGATCACGTCTGAATGGGCCGCGGTGCGAGTAATCAGGTCGCGGCCGCGGTCGAGTGCTTCCTCAGTCAGCTCGGCAGCGTACCCGCCGCCACCTTCGGTGCTGATTCCGCCTAGATCGACATCGAGGAATTTTGCGCCGAGCGAGCGCACCTGTTCGCCTGCCGCTGCGCGCACATCGTACGCTTCCACAACCGCACCGAGCCTGCGGGCAGTGGCGATTGCCTGCAGTCCCGCTACGCCCGCACCGATGACAAAAACGCGCGCAGGTGGAATGGTACCCGCGGCAGTCATGAGCATGGGAAAGAGCCTAGGTAGCCGATCGGCCGCCGAGATGACAGCCTTGTAGCCGGCAATGGTGGCCATGGAAGAGAGAGCGTCCATGGACTGCGCGCGGCTGATGCGCGGTACCAGTTCCATGCTGAAAAGAGTTGCGGGGCGAGCGATGGCGTTGGCGAGTGTTTGCGGGGATTCGAGTGGCTTGAGAAAGCCGATGACCACGGCGCCGGGTTTCAGGCGGGCCTGGTCGGCTGGATTGGGAGCATTGACCATTGGAATCAGATCAGCTCCGGAAAGAATCGAATCGCGATCAGTGGTGACGGTTGCGCCGGCTTCCGCGTAGGCTTGGTCGGACGCACCGGCGCTGATGCCTGCACCGGACTCGACAACGATCGAGATGCCCTGAGCCAGCAGCGTTTTCAGGCTCTCTGGAAGTAGAGCGACCCGTGTCTCGCCGGGAGTGGATTCGTGGAGAATGCCTAAACGCAAAATGCCTCCGTGATCGACTGCGGTCAGCGTGGACAGAATACCAGCGCGCGGACGCGTTAGCAGCGATCATTAAGGATTATTGAGGATCAGGCAAGCGGGACCATGTGATGTTGGTCACTGGGCGCCGACAGCGGGACCGGCGGAGGTCTGCGGAGTATCTTCGGCACTGGCCCAGCGCACAGTTGCCGTGGAGGAAGTGGTTCTGAGCGTCCGCTTGAAATGGATCGCCCATTCCTTTGCTGCTTCTTGCAGGGCCGGGTTTCCGGAATTGAGAAACTCCTCTGCCATTTCCCTGGAGGGATACTTGTCGAGCGCCTCGATCAGGGCAGGTTCCGATCCCGGCACACCGAGCTTGACATAGTAAGTATGGATTCCGAAGATTGCGCGCGAATTGCGCTCGTTCAGTATCTTCATCAGAGCGTCGTGCGACCGCGGGTCTTTCATTGAGCTCAGCGCGAGGGCTGCCAGCGCCGGGACATAGGGATCGCTCTCTCTGAGAGCCACAATGAGTGCCTGGACGGCTGGGGAACCGATTCTGATCAATGCCGTGTCGGCAATTGCACGAACGTAGGGGTCCTGATCATGCAATTCGCCGACCAGTGCTTTCACGGCGCCTGGGTCGTGGGCCTCTCCAAGCATCTCTACGGCGGCAGCACGCACCGCCGGGTCCTGATTCTTCAGTTCTCCGTTCAACTGCTTTACTGAGCGGTGAGATGTGGGTGTGCCCACGGTTCCGGCGGAGGCACTTCCTTCAGTGCGGTTCACGTCGGGACTCACCGCATTCAACCCGGTTGCAGGTTGGATGGCTGACTGTGACAGTGCCATGGGCGCGTGTGTCAGCAGGCTAGCTGCTAACAGAAACCCCATGGTCTTCGAACGTCGGGCATACTCCAGGCAACAAAATGAATGCAGCAATGCAACTCCTTCGCGGCGTGGCGGCACTTGGGCGTGGATGAACAGCCCGGGTGAAGAGGCTGGCAAAGCCCCTGCCCCGGATCAGGTTTACTCGAAGCACGCGCTGGTTCCTTATGGAACAAAATGCTTGAGTTTCCGCACGAAAGCAATCCCACAATGATGTTAGAAACTTCCGTCGAAGCTCGGAAGTCCCTAAGTCGATGCTTGGCGAGGATGGTTCAGCGCCGACATTTCAATGTTCTGTGCCGCTTGGGAAAAGCTATCGGCACACCACAGGGCGGCTTTCAATTGATGGATTGCATCTGAATTGAATGAACCCGATTCGGGTTCGTGCGTTCCGGCATGGCATGCGCGGCGCACAACGAGCGCGCGAGGTGATTCTCATGAGATCCGACGGACCCATCCTTCTGGCTATATTGTTTTTGGCGGCTGGATTGACCCTAATTTTTTTCTATGGCGTGGGCACGGCTGGCTTCAACGCCGCTTACCCGTTTGCCGGTGCAAGCCTGCAACTTTCCATTGCAACCGCCGGACCCGCCGCGGTGGGAGGGCTAGCTTTGGCGGCCCTGGGATTGCTCACTCTGGCTTGGGCCTTCATTTGCGCCGTTGTGGGATTGTTCACACCCGCACGTGCTTATCGCGATAACCTGGGGCGGACAGATCGTGCAGAGCAGAAGCGGCTTGATCGGGAAGAAGTTCTGGAGCGGAAGCGGCTCGAAAGGGAAGAGAAGCAGGTTGAACGCCAGGATCGGCTCCGTGCTTCCTATCCCAAAGACTAACGAAAGACGGAACCCATCCAGATTGAATGAATGCCCCTCCGCGCGACGACCATCGCTAAGTGGGGCATTGTTTTTGAATGCGGATGCCGCAGATTTACTTCGGCAATGGCATGGTCCCGGTCACAGTGAAGGCGGCTTCCGACTTGGCATCGGTTTCTTCTGGCTGCGCTCCCCCGAGAACCAGCGTGTACTTGCCGGGCAGAATTGCTCGGTCGCCTTCGTGGTCCACGCTTGATAGGGATCGTGGATCGAGAGTGATGCTTACTTCCTGACTGATTCCCGGTGCCAGATTGACCCGCTGAAGCCCAACCAATGAGTGAATGGGCCCATCGGTCTGAGGAGTCTTCAGGTAGGCCTCCACCACTTCGTCCCCCGCTGCTGCGCTTGTGTTGGTGACCGTGACCGTTGCCGTGATGGGTTCGCCGGCCTTGAGCGAGTCGGCCGATAGCTTCACCGGTCCGTACTTGAATTTGGAATAGCTGAGCCCGAAGCCGAAGCCCCACAGCGGTTTGCCGGTGAAATAGCGATAGGTGCGTCCTTTCAGCGTGTAGTCGGTGAAGGCCGGCAGCCCGTCAAGCGAAGCGTAGAAAGTAACCGGCAGGCGTCCCGCAGGGTTGTTGATCCCGGCCAGGGTATGGGCAATGGCGCTGCCGCCTTCAACGCCGGGGTACCAGGCTTCGAGAATGGCATCGGCTTGCTGATTCGCCCAGTTCAGCGCGACCGCGCTCCCGCTCTGCAGAACTACGATGAGCGGCTTGCCGGTTGTTTTAAGCGCTTCCAGCAGCTTCTGCTGAGGAGCGGGTAGATCGAGACTGGTGCGGTCGCCGCCGTTGAAACCGTCAATCTTGATCGGCATCTCTTCGCCCTCAAGCTGCGGGGAAAGCCCAACAAAGGCAACCACCACATCGGCTTGCTTTGCTTGCGACACGGCTTCGGCAAGCTGCGCGTCCGCGGGAGCTACCCACTTCAGGGTCAGGCCGCCGCCGGATTCGTCACCCGCATGCGAGTACTCGAGACGGAAATCATGGGGATTAGTGTCTGTAAAGTCGACCGGAATTACGGGTGTTTTGGCGAATTTCATTAAGGGCGGTGCGGTTGGTGAGTTGCCAGGCGAGGTGGTGAAGTTGCCCATGGCTGATAGGTCGCCGACCTGACGGAGGTTGCCTTCGGAGAGCACCTTGCCGTCGAGGATAAAGCGGTAACTTTCAACGGGAGAGTAGGGAAAGCTGTCGCCTTGCTCGAGTGTGAAAACGTAATGGCCCGCGGCGGGGACGGCAAGTTTCCCTGTCCAGCGAACGGAATAGTCATGGGTGGCCAACTGAGGAACGGGCTGCGCGTTTTCCCAGTCGGTTTGGACGGCAGGTTCCGTAGTGGTGGCAACGGGGCGTCCGGTCCAGTCAGGCGTGGCGAAGAACTCGGTCTTGAGACCCTGATCGAGGCCGAAAGCGGTGCGCGGGACGGGAACGCCCACCCCGGCAGCGAGCGTGGATCCCTGTGCATACAGGATGGGCGAAGAACGAAATTGCTGCATCATTCCATCGAGGGGAGTAACAGGGCGGATGGGTGTACCGACGTAATTGCCCAGGATGGAGGGAAGCAGGTCGGCGGTGGGTCCAATGACGGCAATGTGGCCGGCAGCGGCCTTTAACGGCAGCGCGCCATTGTTCTTCAGCAGGACAATGCTTTCCTGCGCGGCCTTGAGGCTTGTCTGGCGGTCGTCATCAAGGAGACGCGCGGAGTAGCGGAGGCTATCCAGAGGATTGGAGCCTTGCGGATCGAAGAGGCCAAGCTGAAAGCGCGCTGTATAAAGACGCTCGGCGGCTTGGGTCACCAGGTCTTCAGTTACGAGACCCTTTCGCACTGCATCGGCAAGGGTATTAAAGCCGGGGGTCCACATGCTGCAGGAGAGGTCAGTCCCGGCCTGGAGCGAGAGGGCTGCGGAGTGCATGATGTCTGGAGTTTTCTTGTGGCCCTGATTGATGTCAACGATGGCGCCGCAGTCAGAGACGACGAAGCCTTTGAAGCCCCAGGCATCGCGAAGATGCTCCTTCAGCAGCATCTTGTTGGTGCAGGCCGGCCAGTCGTCAATGGAACTATAGGCGCACATAACGGACTGGACATGTCCCTCGGTGACAGTGGCGCGAAATGCGGGAAGGTAAGTTTCTTCCAGATCGCGCGGCGAAGGATTGACATTGAATCCATGGCGCAGGGATTCAGGACCGCTGTGCACGGCGAAATGCTTACTGGTGGATACAGCGCGGAGGTGGTTCAAATCGCCGCCTTGCACGCCGCCTACGAAGGCTACTCCGAGCTTGCCGGTGAGGAACGGGTCTTCACCGTAAGTCTCCTGCCCGCGGCCCCAGCGAGGATCGCGAAAGATATTGATGTTCGGCGACCAGAAGGTGAGGCCGTAGAAGATGCGGTGGTTCCCTTCGCGCTGTGCCTGGTTGTACTTGGCGCGCGCCTCAGTGGAGATGACATAGCCCATGCTGTGAACAATCGCCGGATCCCATGTTGCCGCCATACCAATTGCCTGGGGAAATACGGTGGAGTAGCCCGCTCGCGCTACGCCGTGCAACGACTCGTTCCATGTCTGGTAGTCGGGAATGCCGAGACGGGGGATGGAGGTGGCCCAATCTTCAAGCTGGGCAGCCTTTTCGTCGAGGGTCATGCGCCCGACCAGGTCGTGGGCGCGCTCAGCCGGGGTCCGGGACGGGTCTTGATATAACGGCGTTGACGCCGAGCTGGCGGTCTGAGATGAAAGCGGCAATGCTCCAATCGTTGCAAGTGCAAAAAACAAAAGAAAAAGCCGACGATGCAGCATTTTCGTCCTCCTGAGATTTCAGTGCTGGTGGTCCCTTCACGCAACTTCGGAACATTCGCGAATTCAACAGAAAAGGGCACGCGGTGACCCTGCGTGCCCATTCTACCCTGTTGAATGGATTCTCGACGGACGCGGATTATTGCATCCAAAGCGCGCTGGTAATGATGCGCGGATAGTAGCGGCTGGCCTTGCCTTCGCCGGAAACGATCTGGTCGCAGCAGGCCCAATACGAGCTGCCTTCAACTTGCCATTTCACGTGTGCGGCATCCGCCCGGCGGAAGACCTCGGCCACAGCAGGATCCGCATCGAGATGGAAGACCTTGCGGGTAACGTGCATGAAGATGGAGATCTTGCTCATCCACGAATTGTTGCTGGTGGAGGAGAGCTTGATGCCGCCATCGGCAAACAGGTTGCGCCGCTCGGGATCGAGAAGCAGGTTACGCGTATGTTCCTTGAGGACTTCGAACATGCGCTTTTCTGAATCAGTGGCGTAGACCTCTTCCAGCGTGCAGCCGGCAAATCCCGTGTTGACGAAGTAGAGCGGATAAACGCATCCCTCCACCGCGGGCAGAATGCGCGACGAATAGCCGGGGTTGGATTTTTCGAAGATCGCAGGAAGCACGCCATCAACAACCTGATCGCAAACCACTGAAGCAACTTTGGCAGCCAGCTGTTTGCAGCGGGTTTGGTTGGATTTATCGCCTAACTCGCGGAACATGAGTTCCAGCGACTTGTACGTCGCCCAGCTCTTTACGGCGATGTAGATGTTGTTGCGTGTCTGCGCCAGAGAATGATCAAGAGAATCGTAGGTAGTGATCTCCTGTCCGCCTGCGCAGCGCGTCGAGTCGAATTGAGCGAATCCAACGTCCCCGCTGCGGTTGGTCATGCTGGCCAAACAGGCATCCACAACAGTCTTGTTGCGTTTCAACCATTCGAAATCGCGCGTTTTGGCGACGTAACAGCCTGCGGTCAAAACCCAGTTGCAAAGCTGCTCTACCGTCATGTAGCTGAAGCAACCGGTCAGGTTGGCAAGCTCGTAACTGCTGCGGCCTCTGGGCGAGAAGTTATTGTGCGCGCCCATGTCGTGACAGAAACTGATGCCTCCGGGCTTGGTGTCGTAGGGCCGGTTGAGTTGAGCTTCATCGGGCGGTGGCGGAGTTTGCGTGGGATCGATCTGCATCGTCTCAGTGGTCGGTGCAAACTCCGATTTGTAGACCTTTACCTGGTCGTTGTAGCTGTAGAGCCTGACAAAGTTATCCAGCAAATTGCGAACCAGCCAGGGATTGTGTTCGAGTTCCCAGAAGACGTGGTCGACGGAGAGGTCGAGCGTATTCATCATGCAGTACTCGCCCTCGTTGACAACCCAGAAGGGCTGGGTGTCGATTTCAAGCAACTGCGTGCTGCCGTAGTAACTATGGGTGGAGTGCGCGATCATGAATCGCTGGTCTTCGGAAATGGCGGCCTGGTCGAGTTTGGTGTCGAGCGCTTTGGCCGACGCGACGATTTTGGCGGAATTGTCGAGTGCTGACTGCAATACATCGCCGAGCCCCTTGAAATATCGCGTGTAGAGGTATTTGCCGTCGAGTCCGTTCGTCTGGAAGCCTTCCAGATAGGAGCCCAGCGCGATGGTGATCCCGTATTTCTTCCCCGCCGGGACTTCAAATCCGAACCCGGGGCAGGAGCCCAGCAGGTGAACCGGATTGTGCAGTTCACGGACGCCGTCACTCGCCGACCAGCGCATGAAGACGAAGGGCTCAGCTTCGACCTTAACTCCATCCACTGAGGAGGTGAAATCACGAAGTTCGGCCGCGCCGCCAGCTTCGCGACGGAAGGCAAACGCCAAACGGCCGCTGCCCAGATCGTCATTGAGAATGCGGCTGCCGGGACGCGCGTGGTTCAATGCGAACATGGCTGTCTTGGTCGACGTGCCAGCGGTGTTGTCCAGTTCGAGGCTGGCGATGACCGCAGGAAGCAGGCCCTCGCGCATTTGCTCTTTGCTGGCAACTGAAGGGTCGGGAATCGCTCCAAATGGCGAATAGACCGAAAAGGTCAGCCCTTCCGCCGCCCATTCATCGCTGGCCCAGCCGTAGGAGCGGGAAAACTCGCTCTCCTTGAATGGCTCAGCATCGGGCTTGACGTTCGCTTCGGAGGGACCGGCTTGCTCCACCAGGAAAGCGTCGGCGGCGCGGTTCACAGCGCCTGCGTAAAAAGGCAGGCATTTCAAAGTTGCGCCGGAATGGCGGTCGCCTTCCTTGAATCCGATGAACACTTCCTGGTCGCCTGGTTGGCCGATCTGCAGGCCAATTCCACCACGCGTGCCGAAGTTGCCGCAGGTAAAGCTCATGAAAGCGCCCATGGGCGAATGCTGGGCATTGAACCCCAGGTGACAGGAGAGCGGTGCACGTTTAGTCATGGCGAATCCTCGCAGCGAATTATACCCTTCCTGTGTTGCTTTTGTTGTCGCCAAATCCAATAGTAAAGCGATATAGTTGGTTGACTCGAATCTCAGCCCCTGCGGCGTTTCATTTGGAAGATCAGACCGGAAGTCCGCCTGCCGGCGTATATTCCGGTGGGACGAACCGGGAGTGATTCGGCGCAATCGAGCGGTGACGCAGTCGCGAGTTTAAGAGTTCGGGGAGTTGTTTTCGCCGACAGGGATGGAAAGTGAGAAGGAAACAATGAGCGGCAACGGCAAAGGTCTGGCATTCTCAGAAAAATTTGGCTACGGTCTGGGCGACATGGCAGCCAACTTCGTTTTTCAGGCGATGATGGCCCTGCAACTGAACTTCTATACCGACACTTTTGGGCTGACGGGGGCTCAGGCGGGCACCATGTTCCTGATTGTTGGCCTCGGAGCAGCCGTCTTCAATCCGGTGATGGGCGTGATCGCCGACCGCACCAACACCCGCTGGGGCAGGTTCCGCCCCTGGCTGCTTTGGACGGCCCTTCCGTTTGGCATTATTGGTGTTTTGACCTTTACCACTCCCGACCTGAGCTCCGGCGCAAAGCTCATGTATGCCTGGGTTACCTACCTGGCGCTGCGCCTCATCTACACCATGAACAACGTGCCTTACGCCTCGTTGACCGGCGTGATGACGGACGACCCCAACGAGCGCAACAGCATTGCAACGTACCGCCAGATTTTCGCCAACGCGGCCGGCTTCATTGTGCAGAGCCTTGCGATTCCCATGGTGGTGTTTCTTGGCCGCGGCAGCAGCGCGCGTGGCTACCAGATGACGATGGGCATCTTTCTGGTCACCAGCGTGATCATGTTCCTGATTGCCTTCGGCGTTAGCAAGGAACGGATTCAGCCCGACCCGAAACAGAAGTCCTCGGTCGCGCAAGACCTTGGGGACTTGGTCAAGAACGGTCCATGGATCGCGCTCTTCCTGGTGACAACGTTTTACTTTATCGGGCTCATGATTCGCGGCAGCCTTATGTTGCCCTACTTTAAATACTGTGCGGGAAACCAGTTGCTCTTCAGTTGGTTTAACGGCTTCGGATTGACGGCGCTACTGATCGGCGTGGCCTGTTCAACCGCCCTGACCAAACGGATGGGCAAGCGCTCACTTTTCATCTGGAGCATGGTGCTGACGGGTGTTTTCTGTATCGTACTGTTCTTCATCCCAGCGACCGCTACCACTACGATCATCACTCTTGAAGTTGCCCGCCAGTTTGCCTACGGCTGCTCCGGGCCGGTGTTGTGGTCCATGATGGGTGACGTGGCCGACTTTGGCGAATGGAAAACGGGACGCAGGGCAACGGGCACCGTGACCGCGGCGGTAGTGTTTGCGCTTTGGATCGGGCTGGCCCTTGGCGGCGCAATCGCCGGTTGGCTGCTCTCTTTCTATGGCTACGAGCCCAATGCGGTACAAACCGATCACGCACTGATGGGTATACGGTTGATCGCATCCGTCTACTCCGGCGCGGCGTTTCTTATCTGCGCAATCTGCCTGCTCTTCTACGGCATCACGATGAAACTCAACATGGAAATCTCGCACGATCTCTCGGAGCGGCGCAAAGGCTATTCGTCCCAGAGTTGATCGTTTGTTCGGATTCACTCGGCCGCGCTTCGAGAACAGGGCGCGGCCACTTCCTCAATCGGTCTGCTCAATTTTCCCCAATTCGCATGAAGATGAATTCCTCAGGAGCTCTCAGAAAATGTTGAAAAGGCGATTCCAAGTTTCCGCCGCTCTTTTGACCGCGTGTGTCGCGGTGAGCGCACAACAGACCACCACTCTCAAAGACGCCTATCGCGGAATATTCCATGTGGGCGCGGCCATCAACGAGCAGCAGATTGCCGGGACCGACACGCTCGGCACGACCATTGTTGCGGCGCAGTTCGACACCATCTCGCCCGAGAACGTGCTGAAATGGGAGCGCGTTCATCCGAGCCCCGATACCTACAACTTCGCGCCCGCAGACAAATACGTTGAGTTCGGCGAAAAGCATCACATGTTTATCGTCGGGCATAACCTCGTCTGGCATTCGCAGGTTCCGAATTGGGTTTTCCAGGACGACCAGGGGAAGCCGCTGACGCGCGATGCGCTGTTGCAGCGGATGCACGACCACATCTTTAAAGTGGTCGGGCGCTACAAGGGACGCATTCAAAGCTGGGATGTCGTCAATGAAGCGTTGAATGAGGATGGAACGCTGCGCAAATCAAAGTGGCAGCAGATCATCGGAGATGACTTCATTGAGAAGGCGTTCGAATACGCGCACCAGGCCGATCCGCAGGCGGAACTAACCTATAACGACTACTCGCTGGAAAACGAGGCCAAACTCAAAGGCGCGCTCGTACTCGTGGCCAGGCTCAAGGCCCACGGCATCGCGATCACCACCGTCGGCATTCAAGGGCATGACAGCCTTGCTCATCCTACGGTTGAGGAAGAAGACACTGCCATCGCGGCATTCGCCAAGCTCGGTGTCAAGGTGGCGATTTCTGAACTCGACATTGACGTGCTACCCCGCGATCCCAAGCTGTTCAGCGCCGATGTCTCTTTAAAGGTGAAGCAGGATCCCAAGCTGAATCCGTATGCTAACGGTTTGCCGGATGACGTTCAGCAGGCATTATCGAAGCGGTATGCAGATCTCTTTGCGGTTTTTCTGAAGCACCGCGCGGAGATGAGCCGCGTTACATTCTGGGGCGTTACGGATAAAGATTCATGGCTGAACAACTGGCCCGTGCCGGGACGCACAAGCTATCCGCTGCTTTTTGATCGGAACGGAAAACCCAAGCCAGCGTTCGATGCCGTGATCGAGCAGGAGAAGCTTGCTGTCAAGCAATAACCGGAGGTTTCGAGTGCATCTTGCGCGATTACTGTACTTCTTTCTCACCGCGCAGGACGAGCAAGCTTCAGGCTGATGCGGCGGTGGCCTCAATGCGGGTGAGAATGGTCCGCAGTTCTTCAAACTCCGGGCGTCCATGAAGGGGTTTCACTCGAGGATCGGCGAGCATCTGGAAAAACCACGGGCATCGAGAGTCGGCAGAAGTCTGAAGCTCAGAGAGTGCCGAATCGAAATCGCCAAGCACGGCATAGACGGCCGGCGTGAATGAGCGCATGACGAACCTCTCGCGGCTCAGCCATTCAAGCCGCTCCAAAATGCCGCGGGCTTCCTGAGCATGGCCTCCGCATGCGAGCGCGTAGGCGTGGAGCGCCGAGACAATATCGAGATAGGGCTGCTGCGCCAACAGATCCGCAGCCAGCCGAATGCCCGTTGCCGCGTCGCCGTTGAAGGGCAGAATGATGGCTCCGTACATCGCCATCCCCATATGGTCAGGGAACCGGGTCAGGCCATGCCGAATCTGTTTCACGCTTTCTTCCGGCTCGCCGGCCATGTGGAGCGCCCAGGCGAGTCGGGCGTGGAGCCAGGGAGAAAACGGGTCCTCGACCAGCGCGGATTCGAGTAGCTGGATGCATTCTGCAAAGCGGCAACGGCTCAGGGCGAACATCGCCCGGGATCGAGTGACCCATGCATCGTGCGGAAGGTGAGCCGAGTGGGCGAACGCCCAAAGCGCGGCGGGCAGGTCATGGTCCACATGGAAGCTGATTGAACCGAGGGAAGGCAGAATTGCCGGTCCTTGAACGGGCAGCTCCGGAATTGATTCAGCGGCCCGGCGCACCATATCCGCGGCAACAGAAGGAGCAATGAACCCGAATACCGCCTGCGTGATCCCCAGGCGCGCCAGGTCTACCTTCGCCGCAATGAGCGAAGGGCTCAGTTCAGCGGCGCGGTACAGCTGCTGCACGCTGTCTTGCATTCGATGGCGCTCCATCGATTGCCAATCATTGTGGGCGCGTTGAAAAATCTCGTAAGCCTCGCGATGATGCGCTTCATTCTCGGGTGCGGCTTCCGGCTCAGCCGCAGCGGAAATGGAAACCTTTTCTGAGTTCAAACGAAAATTCAACCGCTCAATCAATTCCGATTCAAGACCCGCCGTCTGGCTGTGCGGCACAAGCACGTCTTCAACCCAAATCTGAATGCCGTCGCTGATCCGGATCAACTCCGCGCGCAGGCGATAGTGCGAGGGAAGATTGTTTACAGTGCCGGTGAGAGCGAAGTCGGCCTGCATCGTATCGCCAACTTGTTGGGCGGTCATACCCCGGCTGGCGAGGGTGAATACTGAGTCCCGCGCCAGAACCGCGACCACCTGCGGGGATGCGGCGGTAAGCCGGGAGATGATTTCCTCGGCAATCACCGGGCCTAGATGCGCGGGCACAGTGTATCCGGAAACGAAGGGCAGGATAGCGATCCGGGGAAGCGCGGTTTCCGGTGCATCGGGATACCGAATTTCGGCCGTAAAACGATAGCCACGCTTGTAGACAGTCTGAATGCAGTCGTCCGGTTCCAGCCGCGCGCGAAGCGAGGAAACGCACTTCGGAATGCTCTCCGAGGTCACATGGACGTCGCCCCATAACGCTTGGCGCAGTTGAGCGGGCGTAACAATCTCGCCGGGGTGAGACGCGAGCAGGCGAAGAGCGGCAAGCTCTTTCGGAGGCAGGTGAACCACGCTCGCTTCGCGTAATAGAGTTCCGTCGGCATTAAGACGGAAACTTCCAAAGTAGATTTCTGTTTGGCCCTCCGCGAGTCCGGCAACAAGCGCATGGGAGTCCAACTCCCGCAGCTTCGCGGTTGTCCCGATTTTCTTCTGTTTCCCTTCCAACGCTTACCCCCGGTCAACTGCCATCTTTGGCTCCTGGAATTTTGCCGCAATGCAAGACAAGACCCAGCCGTCTGCAGGTGCCTGTACGACACCTGCAAGGGACATCCGGGGAAGAAGAAAGCAGGAACAGTAAAACGTCTGGGCCACGTGGGACCCTGATCATTTGGTCTAGGCAAATTATGCACGTTTTCCCGGGTGTACGGAGTGATTTTTGCGCTCATTTGCCCACTTGAAGTAATCCCAAAGTGGTTACTAGGTGACTCTTCAGTAAATAATCGTTTTTGAGCACATCCGGCTCAATATGAATGGGTTAATGTCAGAAAATGACATAATTATCCACAACCTGTTCTTCTTTCGGCTTCAAGTTGTTGGCGCTCCAATGAGCGGATGGCTGGCGCCGTCCCAATGGTCCATCTTGACGTAGTCAAAAGACGAAGAAAGTGACAGAAAAACTTCAGGAATTCTGGAGAAAAAAAGAGCCGCGTTGGTGGCAAACTCCTTGCAGCCACAAACAGTTCAAAGGAAGATCGCCATGACGAAAACGGTCAACTACGCACAGTGGGCCCTTGAGCCTTACTGCATTGGAATGAAGTTGCGCACCTTGCGCACCCGGAAGCGGCTTACGTTGTCGCGGTTGGCCGCGGAGACCGGGCTTTCGACGGCACTGCTCTCCAAACTGGAGACAGACCGCATGATTCCCACGCTGCCCACGCTGGCCACTATCAGCCGTGTTTACGGCGTGGGGATGAGCTACTTTTTTTCCGAACCATCCCGTCACAGCCTTTCCATTACTCGGAAGGCCCACCTGCTCGGAAAGGGACGTGGCGCCGATTCGACGAAGGCAATTCCACTGAATCCGGCGACTGCGCAAGGCCAGCTGACAGCGCTCATGGTCGAATTCGCCCCCGGCGTTGCTGCCAGCACAATGGAGGGGCTCACAGGCGGCAGCGGCCTGGTGTATGTGCTGGAAGGCAAGCTTCAGTTGGAGGCGGGCGGCATGCACGAAGTGCTCGGAGAGGGCGATTGCGCCTGGATTGATAGTGAGATGGCGCTTAGCTGGACCGTGCTGGGCAAGCATCGTTGCAGGGTACTGGCTGTGGCTCCCGGCGCGGAGCGCAGCTCGGAATGAGCCTTGCAATCCATCGGTTTGCCGGTCCCGGTGCAGGTCTGTAGGATGGTTTGGAACTTCAGGGACCAACGACGATGCAACCCAACTTTAACTTGATGAAGGCCACGCTGACCGGAGCATTGGGCGGCCTGCTTTTCGGATTCGACACAGTGGTCATCTCCGGCGCAATTGATGCGCTTGTGAAGCTGTATGGGCTGAGTGCCAACCAGGAGGGATTCACGGTCGGCATCGGGCTGGTTGGGACGGTCATCGGCGCATTGTCCGCCGGGATGATCGGGCAAAGGCTCGGCAGCCGCGAGACGCTGCGCATCACTGCTTTGCTCTATATCGTTTCCGCCGCGGGTTGCGGACTGGCATGGAACTGGCCTTCGTTCCTGCTGTTTCGGTTTGTAGGTGGGCTGGGGATCGGAGCGTCATCGGTACTGGGACCGGTGTACATTGCGGAACTGGCGCCAGCCAAATGGCGGGGCCGGCTGGTGGCCGCTTTCCAGTTCAATGTGGTTCTTGGCATCGTTGTGGCCTACACGTCGAACTACGCCATCCGCTCGATGAACCTGGGAGCGGCCGAGTGGCGCTGGCAGGTGGGCATTGCCGCCCTCCCCGCGCTGGTTTTTTTGGCGCTGCTTTTCTTCATTCCACGCAGCCCGCGCTGGTCCGCATCGCAGGGCCGCGTTGACGAAGCGCTGGCCGTGCTGAAGTTCATGGGTGATCCCGATCCGCAGGCTGGATTGGCAGACATTCGCAGCGCCCTGACAGAAGAACACGCCACAGCGCATGAGTCGGTTTTTCAGTGGAAGTACCGGTACCCGCTGTTCCTGGCCATCTCCATCGGCGCCTTCAACCAGCTGGCCGGCATCAACGCGATTTTGTACTACCTGAATGACATCTTCAAAGCGGCCGGCTTCAGCCAATTGTCGGGCGATGAAAAGGGAATTGCTATTGGCGCCACGAACCTGGTGTTCACGATGATCGGGATGAGCTTTATCGACAAGGTCGGTCGCAAGACGCTGCTGCTGATTGGCGCAGTGGGCACGGCGAGTTGCCTGGGCGCGGTGGCGTGGGTGTACGCGTCCAATTCCCATCTGGATGCGCTGGTGTGGATTCTGATTACTTACATCGCGTTCTTCGCGCTTTCGCAGGGAGCAGTGATCTGGGTCTACATCGGCGAAGTGTTTCCCAACTCGGTCCGCTCCAAGGGCCAAGGCGTGGGATCGGCGAGCCACTGGTTCATGGCGACAGTGATCGCGCAGAGTTTCCCATGGGTGGCAACACACATGGGCACTGCGGCCCCCTTCGTCTTCTTCGCCATCATGACAGTGGTGCAGTTCCTGGTGGTGCTCTTCACCTACCCCGAGACCAAGGGCCAGACGCTGGAAGCGTTGCAGCGCAGGTTGGTGCATGCAGACTAAGGAATTTCAGCACAATTTGCTCTGGCAATGGGGGAGCGCGTCTTTCCGCAGCCTGTAAAGACGTGCTCTTTCAAGATGGCAGTTTTTTCATCGAACTGAGGCCTTCGGAGGGCTCAGTCTTCGCACTGGTCCTTCCCTACCCCCCCCCTATTTCTGCAAATAAGTGCTTTGCTTTCATAAGGATGGGACGGGTGCTCCGCTGTAAATTCCTGATTCGAATGGAGTTATTTGCAGATTACTCTTAACAAAGGGGTTACGGACATTTTTTGACGGCCCTTGAGTTTTTGAACAAAACAAGATGCTGGAATGATTTTGCGCCAGTGAGGAGAAATAATCTGCAAAGCGCCGTAGCCGTTTCGATTCATATGCTGCCATTTGAAGGTGGTGCGAGGTGGCATTTTCAGATGGATGAGTTCTTTTGTCCCCAAGGTATTTGCGCAGAAGCTCTCTGAAAATCGGCCCGTGACTGGAATCACGAACCGGCGGAAAAATCCGACCGTATAATTTCAGAGGACAGGTGCCGCTTGGCTGGACGCGAGTGCTGCGGCCTGATCGTAACGCAATGCGCACGAGGGTCAGGCATGGAGCAGGCTCAAGTTCTACCAGCGAAAACGGCGGAGGCAACGGTGGAAGTTTCCCGGCCCCGGTCAATCGAACGAGAGTCGCCCATTGAACGGGAGTCACCCTTAACTCTTTTCAACTCCGCGGAGGCCAATGCGCTGCGCGCCGAGATCATCCGCACCGGCCGCAAGCTGTGGGATCGCCAATACGTCGATGGCAACGGGGGCAACATCAGCGTGCGTCTTGGCGCGGAATTCGTCCTCTGTACGCCCACCATGCTGAGCAAGGCCGATCTGGAAGTCGCGGACATTTGCCTCTCCGACCTGGACGGAAAAATCCTCGCCGGCGACCGCACCCTGACCAGCGAACTGCTGCTGCATCTTGAGATCTACAAGGCCAATGCCAAGGCAAGGGCTGTCGTGCACTGCCATCCGCCTTACGCCACGGCGTTTGCCATTGCCGGTAAGATTCCCCCGAACGGGCTGATTCCGGAGTACGAGGTGTTCATTGGGCCGGCCGCGGTTGCGCCGTACGAGACGCCCGGCACCCAGGCCTTCGCGGAAACCATTCTGCCGTTTGTCCACGAGCACAATACGATCCTGCTCAAGAATCACGGCGTCGTTTGCTGGGCGGACACGGTAACGCACGCTGAGTGGCTATGCGAGATCATGGACACCTATTGCCGCACCTACCTGATCGCCAAGCAGATCGGCGAGCCGCTGGGAGTGATTCCCGAAGACAAGATCGACGACATTCTGCGCCGCAAGCAGTGGATGGGCCTGCCCGATGCGCGCATGGGACGCATTGGCGGCGATCCCAGAGGCGGGGATCCCAAGAACGCGGCTGAAGTTGTGGAACTGGTGAAGCGCGAAACTGGCCGGGTCTCGGGCCGGGGATAATGCCCGCCTGGCTGGCGGATTGCCACCGTGGTTTCAGCGCATGCGCATTCGGCGCAATCAAAACTACACGCTTCCCACCTAAGTATCATTGACGCCTGCCTGCCCGGTCCCTAGGATGGCGCCTCGATGAGATCCGTTCCCTTGGGGGTCGCTTAAAGGAACGCGATGTCAGCGAATCCCAGCTACAACTCAGGAGATTCCCCATGGCAGTTTCAGTCTCTCTCTTTAATACCAGTTCGCAAACTATCCTGTTCATAGTCAACAATGGGCAACAGTGCGCGGTTGCCGGGACGGGAGCCTGGGTAGGATGGCAACCACAGACACAGGCGCCGGGCACCGGGCCGACCTACTCAACTAACTATCCCCAGCCAAACGTGTTGGGACAAAATGGGATAAATCAAGTTATAGCCTATGTGTCAGGCACTCCAGTTGGCGGAGCACCATTTAATTTCTCATTGCCGTCAAACTACCCGGTAAGCTCAGTCCAGATTTATCTGTCGATTCAATCTGCGCAGAGCGCCACGTGGGTGGCTATGACGGATGGAATTGTTTGCGCCCAACAAACCATTAGTCCATGGTCTGGCTCGGGTCCTGAACCCGAAGCTGAGACGAAGTAAGTGAATTGGGGGAATAAGTTCCCCTCGTTTGCTCTCCGGCGACCGCTACGAAATTACGACTTACCCGCGTGGTCGCCATACTCCCAGTCAAAAGGCACCCCCGTATCGCCGAGGATAAACTTCACCAGGTCGGCAAATCCCGCCTCCGCGCGCACGTCATTCGAGAGGAAGACCACACATCGCTGACTGGTTTCCAGGCAAACCATCGTGTTGGCCGTCTGTCCATCGTGTCCGCCCTTAAAGAAACCGTGGCCTTGCGGGCCGTCAAAGACGACCACGCCCAGGCCGGCAGCCAAGTCCTTGCGCTGCTGGTTGAGTGGGAGATCTGGGGAAAACATCGGAAATTGGCCGGCAGTGGGAATGTGCAGGCTTGGCTTGGTGATTTCCGCGCGTGAGGCGGGGCTCAGGCCATCGCCCCGGACCAGTGCGGCGGCAAATTTGGAAAAATCGGAGATGGTGGTGTTCATTGAGCCTGCCACGCGCACTTTCTTGCGCTGGCTGTGCTCCTGGGGCTGACCCTGGTCGTTCCACCCATCAGCTACATTGGTTTCGGCACCGTTGAGAAAGACCAGGCTTGTTCGCGTCATACCCAGCTTCTGAAAGTTGGCTCTGGTCAAATCGCCGACATCGAGTCCCAGCCCCTGTGCTGCGCGTCCGTGCTCCACGGCAAATTGCAGCAGGATGAGTCCCTCGCCGGAATAGCTGAAGTGCGTGCCGGGTTCAAAGTGGATGTGGAGCTTCTGGTCGGGTTCGATGAACCAGAAATTGCTGAAGCCGGTGGAATGAGTCAGACACATGCGGGGCGTGATCTTTTCCCAGCGCGGATCAGCGGCCAGATCTTTGTAGGGGCCGTATTTGTCGGGGAACACAGGGTCGGGGCCGTACTCCGGGAGCGGTTTGTCCAGATCGTCCTTAATGGGTTTGTCGAGCGTCAGCTTTCCCTGATCCACCAATTGCATCACCGTATAGGCGAAGACAGTCTTGGTGAGCGAAGCGCCATACATGATCGTGTCGGTGTTCAGCGGATCGCCTTTGGCATTCCGGATTCCGAACGCGTGAACGTATCCAGGCTTGCCGTGATCGATGACTGCAACTGCGATTCCGTTGGCGTGGGTGGCTGCCAATGTCGCTTTAATCTTTTGATCGATCGCATCGTTGCCCGGGATTGTTTGTCCGACGCCGGGGATAGACAGCAAGGCGGAAGCAAGCAGGGGAAGAAACGTGATTTTCAAATTCAAGGGGAAGTGCCTCGCAAGAGAAGGTGAACGGGAAGTTCAATCGGAAAAACGGACAGCGTAGTGCGTCGTTCGGGTTACGCGGCCACGAGGTCGAAAGTTCAATGGCCGGCTGACGGGCCATTCCGGCGCGATGGGGCGAGTGAAAAGAAAAACGAAACCGTGCTACACTGTACATGCGCTCAGTGATTTGGCCGTGAGCAGCGGTTTGCCCTTTACACCGGCAAGTTTGCCTGGCACAGATTTTCCCCCAAGCCCCTACAGCGTATGCCTATCAGTCTCCTACCCGGAGCTTCTTCCGTGGACTGTGTTTTGGTCCGGCAGAAATCAGTCGCAAAATGCCTCCTTGAATGGATGGCTGCGCTGAAACCGGGAAGCAAGCGGGAGCAGGGTAGCCATCCGGCAATGTGCCGCCTGGCGTACCAGTAGCGTGGGTCAGATTCGGGCCAACGGCATTCCAAAGAATGCACGGGCCGGTCCTCAGGACGTTTTCGGTTCTTCCTTACGCATAGATTTAAAAAGCAGGCTCGCGTCTGAAGTCTTGAAGTGTGCGCGCCTCGATGTCCGGTTCCGATTGCAGGCCTCTGGGTATTAGGCTCTTGGAACCCCAGGAATTTGACCATCTTGATCACAAAGTTTTCTGAGTTTTCTCTTTCGGCTGCGCTCATGGCGCGCCTCGACGCCAACAAATTTGAAACCCCCACCCCGGTACAGGCAGGCTGCATTCCTCCCGCGCTCGAAGGCCGCGACATTCTGGCCACCGCGCAAACAGGAACCGGCAAGACCCTCGGCTTCCTCATCCCCATCGTGGAGATGATGCAGAAGAACGAGACCCGCGGTGCGCAGGCTCTTATTCTGCTGCCCACCCGCGAACTCGCCATGCAGGTTGAAAAGGCATTTCGCGCCATCCGCACCAGCCCTTCGCAAACCTGCGCACTGGTTGTCGGCGGCCTGGCAGAGCACTCGCAGCTTGAGTCCATTCGCCGTGGCGCACGCCTGATCGTCGCTACCCCCGGCCGCCTTGAGGACTTCCTCAAGCGCAAGCTGGTCAAGCTCGACACCGTAAAGATGCTCGTCCTCGACGAAGTGGACCGCATGCTCGATATGGGCTTCCAGCCAGCCATAGCCCGCATCGCCGGAATGCTCCCCACCACGCGCCAGACGCTCTGCTACTCCGCCACGCTCGAGGGCGCGGTGAAGGAAGTGGCTCGCAAGTATCTCAATGAGCCTGTTCGCATCGAAATCGGCTCCGTCCTCAAGCCCGCCGAAAACGTCGAACTCCGCACCTTTGAAGTAGAGCAGGACAAGAAGCAGGAACTGCTCGAACACCTGCTGGGCGCGGAACAGGGCAGCTTCCTGGTCTTTGTGCGCACCAAGCATGGCGCGGACCGTGTAGCGCGCAGGCTGGTTCGTTCCGGCCACTCCGCCACGCAGATTCACGGCGACCGCTCACAGGCCCAGCGCAACCAGGCGCTGCGCAGCTTCTCTGAGGGACATCACCGCGTGCTCGTGGCAACGGACGTAGCCGCTCGCGGCATCGACGTGGCCAACGTGGCGCATGTCATTAATTACGATCTGCCCAAGATGGCCGAGGACTTCGTCCATCGCGTAGGCCGCACCGGTCGCGCATCGGCTCACGGCGTGGCATCCACTTTTGCCGCACCGGCCGAGCGCAACGATCTGCGCAAAATCGAGCGCACGCTCTCGCTCAATATGAAGCACTTCCGGGTTCGTTCCGCGGATTTGCACGCAGCGTAAGGGCAGCTTCTAGCTGTTAGCCATTAGCTTTTAGCTCAAAAGCAACCGCCCGGGGTTTGGCCGAAAGGCTGGCCTCCGGGCGGTTTTTTGCCTGTGCATGTTGGCCGTGCTGCAGCCGGACTGGCTAGCCCTGCGCCGGACCCGCAACCGTACCCTCAACGCCAACGTTTTTCGGTCGCCCGCCAATCCTGCCCGTCGCATACAGATACCAGCCCAGCCAAGCTGGCGTGGTCCACAGAAAGTAAAACTGGATGATCGGCACGTGGGCCACCAGTTCGATAATCGCGATCCCGGCAACAATTCCAAATGGCACAATCGAGCGCTTCGATGCGTCTGCCCGGTACACCCCGGCCAGCACCGCGGGCAGCAGCAGGGACTCGTCGGTGAACCACGCGTAGGGCGTGCACATGGATCCGACCAGCAACACCACCAACCCATGATCAAGCCAATCCCAATGTGCGCGCCGGGTCCAGAAGTACCAAAGCGCCCACACGCAAGCACAGCATTGGGGAACAAACTGCAGCCACACGGCATGGCGATCCACCAGGAAACGGAAATATGCGCTCAGCACCGGGATCATCTCGTCCAGCGCGCCTCCGGTCTTCATCATGTGCGAATACTGCGACCACGCATGAGGGGCCAGCACGTAGGCAAACAGGAGACTCGCTACGAGTGCTGCCGCCGCTCCAGCCATCATTCGCCAGGCCTTCGCCGTCAGCATCCAGACAGCCAGCACCACGGCGAACGGCAGAAAAATGTGAGGCTTCAGAGCCAGAACCAGCAGCGAAACGCCGGCAAGAAATGGCCAGTCTTTTTGGAACGTGAGGAACAGCACCACGCCCAGCAGCAGGAAAAGACCAATCTGCCCGAACATCAGGCACGCCATCACCGGCGCAAAGCAATATCCCAGCAGGTGCAGGCTGTTATTTGGGCGTCCATGCAGGTTCCAGATCATGCGGATGGACCCCACGCAACTCAGAAGCAGGGCGATGAACCACACAATCATGCCCGAATTCGCGCTGAAGAAGCCAAGCGGCCAGGCAAGAAAGAAGGCCACCGGCATATTGCGCATAATCAGCGGTTCAGTCCGATTAAAGCCCGCCGATTGTTGCACCTTGAAGATAGCAGCGCCGTCGTACGGATCGCCGCCGTGAACAAGTTGCTGGCCGGTAGCCCAGTAGCCGATGAAGTCCCGCTGGCTGGCGTTATTCAGGCGGGCAATGAATACCAGCAAGCCGACCCCGGCCGCCGCCAGCAGCGCCGCGGCAGCAATGTGCAAAACTTTCTTCACTGGCCTGTCTCCGTCCCCGGTAACCTGTCCGGCTCGAAGGGAAATGTCGAAACCGAAGCTTCAATGGCGTTGAAAGAGCACTTCTTGATTGCTAATCATGTATACAACAGGCGGGGTTGTGCGCAAACCTGTGGGCGG
>Ga0302319_10000429_pt1 | contig 95324 bp, 81 predicted proteins | sample Bog_T0_2_FD_203319 | JGI IMG/M metagenome (GOLD analysis project Ga0302319, IMG submission 203319) | Peat permafrost microbial communities from Stordalen Mire near Abisko, Sweden - Bog_T0_2 | ecosystem: Environmental > Terrestrial > Soil > Wetlands > Peat | place: Sweden: Abisko, Stordalen Mire... | reverse complement strand
GATCACACTCTCAGACGAAAAGGACCGAGAGTTGGCCGCATGGGTAAAGAACTCGAAACGACTTTGCACTTTAAACCCAAACAACCCTAATCCTGCTCCGAGAGGTGCATTATGAAGCCACCGTCCCTACGATGAAAGACCGGGCGATGCAGGCTCTGTACCTGCTCGCACTGGAACCCGTCGCAGAGACCCAAGCTGACCCCAATTCCTATGGCTTCCGGGCAGCGCGCTCAACCGCCGATGCCATCCAGCAGTGCTTCGTAACGCTGAGCCATCTCGATGACTCGGCGGAGTGGGTGTTCGAAGGCGACATAAAGGGCTGTTTTGATAATATCAGCCACGAGTGGATGCTAACGCACGTGCCCACGGACACGACTGTGCTGCGAAAATGGCTTCGGGCTGGCTTCGAGGAAAAGCGGATATGGTTCCCGACGGAGGCAGGTACGCCGCAAGGCGGAATCATCTCGCCGACGTTAGCGAACATCACCCTGGATGGGCTAGAGCGTCTCCTGCGGGAACGGTTCCGGGCTAGTCTTAGCTCGGGGCCGCACGCCCTCCGGAAATGGCACAATCCTCGGGTGCACTTAGTCAGATATGCAGATGACTTCGTCATCACCGGCCGCTCGAAAGAGCTGCTGGAAGACGAGGTTCGTCCATTGGTCGAAAGCTTCCTCAACGAGCGCGGGCTTCGGCTCTCGCCCGAGAAAACCAAGATCACGCATATCAGCGACGGGTTCGACTTCCTCGGGCAGAACGTGCGCAAACACCGGAAGAAGCTGCTCATTATGCCGGCGACAAAGAACGTGCATGCGTTCCTAACGCACTTCCGGACCATCCTGCAAAATAACGTGGCTTCCAGCCAACTGCCGCTGATTAGGCACCTCAACCTCGTCATCAGGGGCTGGGCCAACTACCATCGGCATGTCGCATCGAAGACCACGTTTGCAAAAGTGGACAATTGCATCTGGGAAGCACTGTGGCGCTGGGCAAAACGGCGACACCCAAAGAAGACGCCCGGTTGGATTGCCGGTAAGTACTGGCATCCCATTGGAAGCCGAAGTTGGGAGTTTGCCGTCGATACTGGCGAGAAAACGGCTAGCGGAAAACCTATCTGGGTGAAATTGGCGCGAGCCTCTGCCATCCCGATCCGGCGATACGTTAAGATCCGTTCGGATGCAAATCCGTCTGACCCTCGCTGGAGGGCTTACCTTGAAGAACGTGCAATCTCCAAGGAGCTCCACTTCGACGCCCGCACACGCAAGAAGCAAAGATCGTGAAACCGGTGCCGCACTCTGCGGCGCTATGAACTGCGCGAGCCGGATGAGCGGTAACCATCACGTCCGGTTCCTAGGGGAGGAGGCAGGTTTATCCCTGCCTCCTTACCCGATAGGCAGGGCTCCTTCGATTGACAAATGCTATCATTGATATCATCTCTTCTTATGGCTCAACTTCTCGTACGCGACCTCGAACCAGCGATAGTGCGAAAGCTGCGAAGCCAAGCGGCCACGATGGGAATCTCCGTCGAGGAGGCCCACCGCCGATTGCTTCGCGCAGCCTTGTTTGGTGATACGCCTGGCCCAAGGGACAATTTCATCGCCTATCTTCGAAGCGCTCCGAAGGGCGATGATATCGAATTTCCAAGATCCCAGGATCTTCCGCGGCCGGTAGAACTCTGATGCCTTACCTTCTCGACACGTGTATCGTCTCAGAGCTTCGAAAGCCTGTAATCAACCCTGGGGTTTCATCCTGGATTTCAGGTATAAGGGCTGGCGAGGCGTACCTAAGTGTTCTGACGATTGGCGAGATCAGATCTTGGATAGAGCTTCACAGACTCAGGAACCCGTCTGGAGCAGGAAGCCTCGAGCGATGGTTGCTCGGGTTAGAGATCCATTACGCTGAGAGAATATTGCCGATAACGGCAAAAATCGCCGATCGCTGGGGCCGCCTTTCGCCGTCCCAGCCCTTGCCGGCGGTGGACGGCCTAATAGCAGCAACGGGGCTCGAACACGATCTGACCGTAGTTACTCGCAACATTTCGGACTTCATGAGATCGGGTGTGAACACGCTCGATCCCTTTAAGTGAGGTGAGTCGCCAGAAACGCAATTGTGCTCGTGCCCCCTCGACGTTCAGGCAATCCACAAACCTGCCACTGACCCATGTCGGACGGCCCGCCAACATCAGCCAATCGAGCGGTTTTTATCAGCTACGCCCGCGAAGATATCCCTCTGCTGGACCATGTTATCATTGGCCGAATGGGGGCCGATCCATTGGGCCGCGGGTACTACAGCTTCAGGGGTGCCGGACTACTGTAGGGAAGGCTCGCCTTGAGCAACGGTAAGTCATCCGGACATGTGCGGCAGGTCCGGTGCGGACACACTGGAGCTGGAGCAAAGATATTCTCGTCCCCTGCCCCAACGCGTCCACTGACAGCTGAGACGGTTCGAGAGATGCTGGCCGACTTCCCCTGAAATACCTGCTCGACGTCAATGTGCTGGTGGCCTGGGGATGGAAGGAGCACCCTGATCATGAACGCGTGGCCAGATGGCTGACCTTGGAACGCAGCCAACCGGACACGGGATTTCTGACTTCCCAATTCCGGAGCTGGGATTCGTCCGGGTCTCCGTGCACAGGGCTGCCGGGGCCATTGCCGCAAAGAAGGCCTGCTCCGCACTTGAAGGAATGATGGCAAGTCTCGGTAAGACACACTCATTCATTCCCGATGATCTGCGTGGGTCTGCATTGCCCGTTTGGTGCAAAGGCGCCGCCCGAACTACGGATGCCTACTTGCTCGCGCTTGCGAATACAAATGGTGCCAAGTTGGCGGCCTTGGACACGGGCATCCCGGATGCCTTTGTGGTGCCTGCCCGAATTCCCGCCATAATCGGTGATCTCGTCCTCAAGGATGTAATCAGCCCTCAGCTTCTGACCAAGGACAGCCTGCGGAATCTTGATGACGTCGCGTGGATCGGCGTCATTGCCATGGCTCAAAGTCTCGCGAATGCCAGGGAAAGGGTTCTGCGAGCACCTACGCTGGTCACAAGACGTTTCCCGTCGATTCCTAGTCGCTGATTAGTAATTATTTAAATTTGTCGCTCTGGGAAATTCAGGATCATTGGAGTCTGATCAGGAGGTGGCTAACTCTGCACACGAGCCAGCCGCGCTTAAAGGCTCGTCGGAGGCCAAAATGGGCACGCCGCGCCCGTGCAAAGGATGCGCTGCGAATGGCAGCCGATGCACAGCCGTCCAGGCTAAGGACCTCTAATTTTGTGCTGCCAAGAACCGGGCACAAACAAGGCCATAGAGCACAGAGGAAAAGCAACCCACACCCACCCTAAACGGCTCCGAGACGGGCCACGCCATAAATGCTGCACTGTTTCCATCCCAAACCCCGATCGTCATGAGCTTGATCCTGAAACGCACTCTGGCCATGGCGGCCCTAGTCCTAATCGTGGTCGGTTCCATCGCGGCCTTGAAAGTCCGCGCCCTACATGCCGTACGGGACCGCATGGCACGCATGGCGGTCCCGCCCCCCACTGTATCTACCGAAATAGCTCCGGCGACGGTCTGGAGGCGTGAATTTCACGCAGTCGGAAGCCTCGCTGCCGTTCAGGGCGTAACGGTGAGCTGCCAGATCGAAGGTCCAGTGGCCCTCGTCTCCTTTGATTCGGGAAGGCACGCAAACCAGGGCGACATCCTCATCCAACAGGACGTGTCCACCGACAAGGCACAATTGGTCGGGTTGGAGGCGCAGGCCGAGCTGGCACAGCTTACTTTGATCCGGGCGAAGGACCTTCGTGAAAAGAACACGAACTCACAGGCGGAACTGGACAGCGCGGAAGCGCAAAGCCGCTCTGCGGCATCCTTGGTGGACGCCCTGCGGGCCCTCATCGAAAAGAAGACCGTTCGCGCGCCGTTTTCCGGCCTCCTCGGGATCCGGCAGGTAAACCTTGGCCAGTATCTCCCGGCCGGCGGCCCTGTTGTCGAGCTGCAGTCACTGGACCCAATCTATGTGAACTTCACGCTGCCCCAACAGGTCGTCGGCGACCTTCACGCAGGCCAGACCGTCCGTCTAAATGTGGATGCCTACCCTCATACCGCGTTCGAGGGTCGGATCAATGCGCTCAACTCGAAGGTCGACAGCGACACGCGCAACATACAGGTGCAAGCCACAGTGGCCAACCATGACGAGCGCCTGTTGCCCGGAATGTTCGCAACCGCAGATGTCGTCCTTCCCGCCCAAGACCGATTCGTGACGCTCCCTGAAAGCGCCATCGTGTACAATCCCTACGGCAACGCGGTCTACGTGATCACACGCATACGGACCGAGGCCGGCGGCGAGGTTCTGACCGCCCGTCAGCAATTCGTCACCCTGGGCGAGACGCGCGGGGATTTGGTCGCCATCGTCAAGGGGGTAAACGCCGGCGATGAAGTCGTCACCGCGGGCCAGCTGAAGCTGCACAACGGCTCGCCGGTGATCGTGAACAACTCCGTACAGCCCCCCGTCGACCCCGCGCCCACACCGCCAAACACCTGATGAATTTCACAGATATCTTCATCAAGCGGCCGGTGCTGGCGACGGTCGTAAGCCTTCTGATACTATTCGTTGGGCTGCGCTCGGTCACCCTGCTCAACGTGCGCCAGTACCCAGTGAGCAATAGCGCCATCGTCACGGTAACCACCATCTACACCGGGGCGAGCGCCAGCCTGATACAGGGATTCATCACGACGCCGCTCGAGAAGCAGATCGCGAGCGCCGACGGTATAGACTACATCGAGTCGAACAGTGCGCCCGGAGCGAGCACGATCACTGTCCACCTGATCCTCAACTACGACCCGAACGCTGCGGTCGCCCAGGTCATCTCAAAGATCGACAAGGTCCGCAGCCAGCTCCCCGCGGGCGCGCTGCCCCCGACTATCGACGTCCAGATCGGCGAGACGACTGCGGCCATGTACATCAGTTTCTCCAGCGCCCAGATGGACAACAACCAGATCACGGACTACCTGACCCGCGTAGTGCAGCCCAAGCTCGCCTCGATTAGCGGAGTCCAGAGTGCCCAGATCCTAGGAGCTCGTGTGTTTGCGATGCGCATCTGGCTGAAGACCGACCGCCTCGCCGCGTATGGGCTCAGCCCGTCGCAGGTAAGCGCTGCCCTGGCGGCGAACAACGCCCTTGCCGCCGTGGGCGCCACCAAGGGTTCGTTCATCTCGATAAACCTCAACGCTGCAACCGACCTCCACACAGCCGAGCAGTTCCGTCAGCTAGTGGTCAAGCAGCAGAACGGAGCCATCATTCGCCTGGGTGACATTGCGGACGTCGTCCTGGGCGCAGAGAACTATGACACCGCCGTCCACTTCAACGGAAAGAATTCAACCTTCATTGGCGTCTACGTGCTGCCGACGGCCAACTCGCTCGACGTCATAGACAGGGTCAAGGCGGTGATACCCGAGATCACAGGGGCGCTGCCGGCCGGGCTCCAGCAGACGCTGGTGTACGACTCCACCGTCTACATCCACGATGCGATAAATGAGGTCATCCATACGCTTGTGGAGGCACTCGTGATCGTGATCGTCGTCATCTTCCTCTTCCTTGGCTCAGTTCGCTCCGTGATCATACCGATCATCGCCATGCCGCTGTCGCTGATAGGCGGCTGTTTCCTGATGCTCGCAATGGGGTTTACCATCAACCTGCTTACGCTTCTCGCCATGGTGCTGGCCATCGGCCTGGTTGTCGACGACGCGATTGTCGTCGTCGAAAACATCCACCGGCACATGGAGGAGGGCGTCCCGCGATTCGATGCAGCCCTGAAGGGAGCCAGGGAACTTGGCGGACCCGTGATCGCAATGACGATCACCCTGGCGGCCGTTTACGCCCCCATCGGGTTTCAGGGCGGACTCACGGGAACACTCTTCCGCGAATTTGCGTTCACCCTCGTCGGTGCGGTCATCATCTCCGGTGTGGTGGCCCTAACACTGTCGCCCATGATGTGTTCGCGCCTGCTCCGGCACGAGACAGACAAGCGCGGCTTCGCCTACTACCTCGACGTCATCTTCGACAAGCTCCGCGCCCGATACGAGTCGCTGCTCGACTCCGTTATGAAGACGTGGCCAGTAATGCTGATCATACCCGCCGTCTCGCTGGCGCTGCTGTGGCCGTTCTACAGCATGACAAAGCAGGAGCTGGCGCCCGATGAGGATCAGGGCATCATCATCGGCCTTTCCACGGGAGCCCCGACAGCAAACCTGGACCAGACGTCGGTCTATGCCACGGAAGTCGAGAAGACGTACAGGTCCTTCCCAGAGACGATGAATGTCTTCCAGGTCATGGGGGCCATTTCCAGCAGCGCCGCGAGCGGCGTGGCCAACACCTCCATTGCGGGAATGGTGTTCAAGCCTTGGAGCCAGCGCACGAGAGGGACAATCGAGCTGCTACCCGAGGTCACCAGCAAGCTTTCGACGATCGCAGGATTCAAGACGGCCGCATTCCTACGGCCTTCGTTGCCTGGAGGCGGTTCCGGTCTTCCGGTCCAGTTTGTCGTCCAGTCTACCGACACGCCTGAGCACATGGCGCTGATCGCGGACTCCGTCGTCACAAACGCCCTCCAAAGCGGCCTCTTCGTCTATGCGGACAGCAACCTGAAGCTGGACCAGCCGCAGGGCGACTTGGACATCGATCGCGACAAGGCTGCGGAACTCGGGATCAACATGCAGGATTTGGCGAACGACGTGGGCTCCCTCCTTGGCGGCGGCTACATCAATTATTTCAATATCCAGGGCAACAGCTACAAGGTCATACCCCAGGTGGAACGCAGCGGACGCCTGAATCCGCAGCAGCTCTCCAACTACTACGTGGGCACGGGCACCGGCACCCTCGTCCCCCTTTCCACCATTGCTTCGATCCACTTTGAGGTCCAGCCGCAGACCCTGAACCACTTCCAGCAGCTCAACTCCGCCACGATTTCACTCGCACCCCGGTTTGGGGTGTCCCAGGGACAGGCACTGGACTTTCTCAGGCAGAGCGCTTCAGGTCTGCTTCCTCAGGGCTACACAACGGACTATGCGGGCCAGTCGCGCCAATACATGCAAGAGGGCAACAGCCTGGTGATCGCGTTTGCGTTCGGCGCAATCATCATCTTCCTCGTCTTGGCCGCTCAGTTCGAAAGCTTCAGGGATCCTCTGATCATCCTTTTGGGCAGTGTTCCCATGACGCTAGCCGCTGCCCTTGTCTTCCTCTTCCTGGGCTTTTCCACAATCAACATCTACACGCAGGTGGGCTTCATCACCCTGGTGGGCCTAATCAGCAAGCACGGCATTCTGATTGTCCAGTTCGCGAACCAGATGCAGCAGGAGGGCATGGCGAAGCTTGGTGCTATCAAACACGCCGCATGCGTGCGGCTGCGTCCGATTCTCATGACCTCCGCAGCGATGGTTCTCGGCACCTTTCCGTTGGTGATCGCGACCGGAGCGGGTGCCGGCAGTCGGTACGCAATGGGTATCGTAATCGTGACGGGTATGACCGTCGGGACCTTCTTCACGATCTTCGTCGTACCTTCCGTGTACATGCTGATTGCCTTCGACCACAGCGCCGAGCGCCCGCCCGCCGGAGCAATTGGCGACGGTGGACATTCCGTGACTCCTCCGCCTTAGGGCGCGGGGGTTCCTGCCCCCAGGACGCCCATCCACGGGGCTGCCAGCTTACCCATCAACTCCGCTCGCTCAGGCAGCCAGATGTTTCCCTCCAGCTCACCTTGCTGGACTTGAGTGGCCTTGCGTCCCATGGCGAAAAGGAGGCAATCCCTTCGTTGACGGAATCATTGCGCTCCATGCGAAGGGCACGGATCCAAAGTGCCGCAACGCCCGCAAGGCTGCCGCCCGCAACAGGGCCCGCTTCGACGCAGCCACAGCCGGCCGCGACGAGCGCCGGCCTAGAGCCAACGAGAGAACCGTCCAGCTCTGACACAACGGGCCCTCGCGTTCCCGCGCACACTTGTTTTTCTTGAACTGCCGGTACCTGAACCCTCTCATACGGGGTCCGCTTGGAATGATTTTTACCACCTATTGGTTTATATTTTTTGCGGTACTTGCGGTAGCCGTATTCCACGCCCTGCCTCGACCGCAATGGCGCCTTTGGTGGCTAGCCGCAGCCTGCGCAACGTTCCACATCCATTTCGCCGGCCCCGCGGGAGTGCTTCCAATCATCATCCTGATGATCATCACCTTCCTGGCGGGCCGCACACGCGACCCTGCCGTCTGCACGTGGGCCATGGGAGCGTGCGTGGCGGCATTGTGCTTCTACAAGTACGCCCTTTTCCTGATCGCCGCGCTGGTGGGACCCGTGAGCTCAGCGCTGGCCGAACAGTTGGCTAAGGCAGCGGCCGCGCTCATGCCTGGGGCGCCGCCCCTCGGCGTCAGCTTCTTCACGTTCGAATTCGTCCACTATCTCTTCGAGGTGCGCCGCGGTGGCGAGCCGATCCGCAATCCCCTCAGGTTCCTGCTGTTTTCGATCTTCTTTCCCTCCCTTGTTGCCGGCCCCATCAAGCGGTATACGCAGTTCCTTCCATCCCTCGATCACGCCTCGGTCTCCCGCCTTCCCTCCTCAGACCTGGCGACCGGCCTATTCCGTGTCGGAGTCGGTTTCGCGAAGAAGGTGCTGATTGCCGACCAACTCACCCTGTACATTGACAAGTGGCAGCCCCATTTCGGCGAGGAGACGCTCTGGGGCCGTTGGATCATCTTCGCGGCGATAGCGTTTCGCATCCTGATGGATTTCTCCGGATACAGCGACATCGCGATAGGCTGCGCGCAAATGCTGGGGATCCGCCTGCCCGAGAACTTCAACTGGCCCTACCTCGCGCACAATATTCAAGACTTTTGGCAGCGCTGGCACATCTCGCTGGCGAGCTGGCTGAGGGACTACGTATACATCCCGCTGGGTGGCAATAGGTATGGATGGGTTCGGCGGATCGCGAGCGGAATGGTGGCTTTCGCCCTTTGCGGCCTCTGGCACGGGCCCGCCTGGCATTACGTTTTCTGGGGACTTTACCATGGGGCGGGCCTGGCCCTGTGCGTCACCTACGAGCGCATCCCTCTGATTGGACCCGCGGTCGCCATCGTCTTCAGGAAGGAACCCAATCTGGGGCGCGTGCTCACGCTGCTTTTCACGTGGCTCGGGTGGCTTGTGTTTTTCTACCCGGTTGACGAGGCTTGGCGCATGGCGGGGCTTCTCTTCGGACAATGAGCGGCACGGATACGAGCACTTCGTCCAGGGCCCTGAGGTGGATACGCCCGGGATGGTTCGTGGCCGGACTTGTCGCCGGCCTTGGCGCTCTTTCCTGGCTTGGTTGGCAGTCCGGGAGGACGAACTTTCACCCGGGTTTCTCCCGCATCTACCCGGCCATATCCCCCGAAACCAACTATTACCCTACCCTCGACGAGATGATCGCAGTGGTCCGAAGCCGCTGCCGACACGACCAAGTCCTGGTGATCGTTGGGGGCAACTCCATACTTGCGGGAGTCTGGCAGCCCGAGGCGGACCTTTGGTCCAAGCATTTGCAGGAGCTCTTGGGCAACCACTACTGCGTGATCAATTTTGCGTTCCGCGGCGGCTCTCCTACCGATGGCGGAGCCGTCGTTGCAGAGGTCCTGAGACGCGAATACCCGCACCAAGTCTACATCGCCGACGAGGCCCCCTTCAACGGGGTCGAGTCCTTTGCCCACGAGCCCTACAGGTACATTTTCTGGCAGGCTTACTTCAGGGGTTTGCTAATCGACTCTGCGCCGCGCGAGATGCGGATTTCGCAGTACCTGTGGAACTCCGGGCAGCGGCGGATCTACACGGAGGCCAAAATCAACGGGTGGCTCGACCGCGCCCTCAACTACCGGAATCTCTGGAATCGCGTGTGCTTCGAGTACTTCTGCACGGTGCCGTCCTATCTCGGGGACTATTTCCCAAAAATACTGACACCTCGCCGCAAATTTGCGGACGACGAGCCCGACGCGTACAATCCCGATTTCATGAAGCGCAAGTACGCGCCCGCCATCCTGGACGCGGAAATGAACATTGTGCGCAACTTGACCAGCCGCTTCTACACACGCGCCTACGATGGGCGCTGGCTGCTGTCGAAGGCCAAGCACAAGGAGTTGGCGCTCATCTACAGCGAGGCCTTCCCAAAGTCCCTCATCCCCCGCACGCTCATCCTCGTGAGCCAGAGCAGCCCCTACTACAGAAGTCGCCTCACGGACGATGAGCGGGCTCGGGACGTGCAGGGCTACAAGGATTCCGTGCAGCTTTGGCGCGATGCGGGATTCACAGCGGAAGACTATGGGGCCAATTTTTCCGACGACGATTTCGGCGATCGCTCCCACCTGTCAAAGACTGGCGGAAGGAAGCTCGCCGAGGCGATCGCGCCCATCGTTGGGGAGATTGCTGGTCGAACGTCCGCCCAACCATGAATCCGGAATCCAAGCCTGCGTTGGAGAAGACCAAGTCGGCCCTGTTTGGGGTTGTTGCGGCGCTGGTGTCCCTTTGCGCGGGCTTGTGCGTCGCCCTCGTTCTTCACTATGTGCTCTACCGGGTCGGCATACCGGGCACGCCCTTCATCTACGTTGTTTTCTGATGCCGGTCCGGTACGCCTCAATCGTTTTCCAGCCACATCTTGTTGAATTCGTGAAATCCGATTAGGTTCGTGGTCCAGCCGTGCACGGCCGGGCTTATGGCGTAGACCTGCGGCTGGTTGAATAGGGGGACCAACGGCGTCTCGCTCAGAAGGATGGCCTCTGCCTTTTGAAAGCACTCGAAGCGGCGCTTGTTGTCGACCGTTGCGTCCGCCGCGCTCACTAGGGCGTCGAAATCCCTGTTGCTCCAGCCAGCAAAGTTGTTTCCACCTCCTGTGACCATCGTGCTAAGGAAAGTCTCCGGGTCCGCAAAGTCCGCAATCCACCCCGAATAGCCGATCGAATAGTTTTTGCTCTGCTGGTTTGCGTACAGCGTCTTCACCTCCAGCTGTGTGATCGACACCCTCACCCCTAGCTCCTTCAGCCACATGGCCTGTATTGCCTCCACCACCCGTATAGGAACCTCGCTCTCCGAGCATTGAATCTCGAGGATGGGCAGACCCTTGCCGCCCGGGTAACCCGCCTCGGCCAGTAGGCGGCGCGCCAGATCAAAATCGTCAGTGATGCCCGAGCGGCATGTATAACCCCCGCAGTTTGGCGCCGTCAGGCAGTAGGAGGGCGGATAGGCACCCTTGGTGACGTTGCGTGAAAGCGCCTTGCGGTCCACGGCATGCGCCAGGGCAAGGCGCAGCTTCACATTGTCAAACGGCGGCCGGGCCACGTTGAAAAAGAGATAGTACGTGGCGAGCACATTATCGACGCCAAGGTCGCTCGGCCGGTGCTCCCGGTAGGTCGGTATCCTCGACATTGGAAGGGAGTAGGTTGCGTGCAGCTGCCCCGACCGATAGTTCAAATCCTCAACCTCGGGCTTCTCAAACGGATAGAACTCGATGCGGTTGAGACGGGTGTGGACCGCATCCCAGTATGCGGGGTTCTTGGTCACGACAATGCGCGCATTCGGAACCCATTCCTCCAGCACGAAGGCCCCGTTCCCCACGAGATTTCCGGCGCGCGTCCACTTGGTGCCCTTTTCATCCATCCTTCCGAACTTTTCGATATTGGCCCGGTGCACCGGCAGCCACGTGTTGTGGGACGCGAGAGCAGGAAGATACGGCGTCGGCCGCTCGAGCGTTACCTGCAGCGTGTGACTATCGAGGGCCTTGGCCCCCACCTGGGAAAAGTCACTCAGACGCCCGGCGTTGAACGCCTCGGCGTTCCTGATCGGCCATAGCATGTAGGAATAGCCCGCGGCGAACGCGGGACTGAGTATCCTGTGAAATGAGTAGACGAAGTCGTCCGCAGTCACCGGGTCGCCATCGGACCAGCGGGCGCTTTGGCGAAGATGGAAGGTGTAGACCTTGCCGTCGGAGGAAACGTCCCAGCTCGAGGCCAACGCCGGCGCAGGGACACACGTCTTTGCGTCCAGCTTCGTCAAGCCCTCGAACAGGCAGTAGGCGATGTTGACGTCTGTGTTGACCATGATCGCCTGCGGATCGAGATCCGCGGGCTCTGCGCCATTGCCCACGAGCAACGTCTGCGTCCGGATCCCCGCCTCGGCGGGTGTCTCCCTTCGAGCGCACCCCGCCTGCGACAGCAGCGCAGAGCAGCAAAGGGCGGCTATCAATCGGTTCGATTGGCTCATGCGGTTCAAATGGGCTGCGTCCCGCTGCTCCAAGCAGGCTGTGTACCGGATATGGCTTCCGCCGCCGGGCCGCCCCGGTGAGCGGGCCTGCCCGCGGCATGGCATGGCCGATACGGGCGTTGCCGGCCGGGGCGAGGAGCAGAAACACCGCGCGAACCATCCTTCGGCTAGGCGTGCTGCGGCAGTACAAAGAGCAGCACGGCGAGGAAGTGGCAGGTACTGCCACCGATGATCAAAGCGTTCCTGCAAGCGTACCCGTACCTCACGTGTCTCAGCGCTGAAACGAACGCTCCGGCGGTGTAGCACAGGCCCCCTGCCAGGAGCAGCCAGAGGCCGCCGTGGGGAACGGCCGCGAAAACAGGTTTAATCGCAATGACCACCATCCAGCCGATGAACAGCGTCGCCAGCGTCGAGGTGACACGGTACCGGTTGCCGACGATCAGCTGGAAGATGGCTCCTGCGCCGCAAAGCGCCCAGACGACGCAAAAGAGCGACCAGCCCCAAGGGCCCCTCATGCTCACGAGGAGAAAAGGGGTGTAGGTTCCTGCAATCAGCAGGAATGCACAGGCGCGACCTAACCTCAGGAAAATCTCCCTGCCCTTCTCGGATCTCCAGGCAAGATATAGCATGTAGATTGTATAAAGGAGCAGGAGGGTGACGCCGAACACGCTGAAGCTCACCACGTGCCACGCGTCGCCGTAGAGTCCCGCGGACACGACCAAAAGGGCGAACGCCATGATACCCGTGGCTAGGCCCAGCGCCTGGGTGACCCAGTTTGCAACCTTTTCTCCGCGCGTCGCGCCCCTGCCGAGGGTGGGATCCGCAGCCGCGCTCGCCCCTGAGCGGTGCTTGGCCACCGTGCGGTCCGCGGCCTTGTCGAGAAGGCGGATGAACCAAACCGGCTTCGGGCTGGTGAATTCCTCGGGAGACCACTCCTCACCGTCCGAATAGATGCTCCGCGGCATCAGGCACGTGCCCAAAATCCAGTCCGCGACCGGAAGGCAAAAGAATCCCGAGATCGCCTCGTTGCAGTCGATGACAGCGTGGTGGCGCAGGTGGAAGCTGTAGGCCGGGCGCCAGAAGAAGCCCCATCGCGGGTTCATGATCATGGGCTCCCATTTCTCCAATGACCAGTGCTCGATTGCGTGGACGATCTCGTAAAGGGCGAGCGACGAAGCGAGGGCCGCGAATCCCGAGAAAAACCATGGAAATGACGGGAAAAGCGCCTGCAGGAGCGCTAGTAGGGGCGTCACGATCAAGGCAAAGGTCACCAAGGTGTAAAATGGAAAGAACGCCGCCTCGTTCTGCTCCGGCTCGAGGATGGGGTACTTGTTCTCGATGAACATCAGGCCCCGGCCGTCGCGGGTCTGCTTGCGTGCGATGCGAGTTAGGGCGTGGTGAAGCGTGTGCTGGCGGTAAAAACGCCGAAGGAAAGGCACCGCCGGCTTGTGAAGCACATACCTATGGAAGACGTACTCAATGAAGCAGTTAAGCAGGCTAAGAAGCAGGAATGCCGCGACCGCCTTCCATGCGGAGGCTAGGAACTGTTGGTCCCATGTGGCCGGAGCGATGAATCTAAGTGCCGTCAGCAGAAGGACAAGCGAGCAAAGGATCGTGGCAATGAACCGCGGCAGCGAAAATGGCGGATGTTCATGCTCTAGTGGCGAAGTATTGGTTTCCATTAAAAGGGGTTTGAGGCGGCTCCTCACCGTTCAGGCGCCATGTGCGCTCAATGCTAGGTGCCGGATAACGCCAAAGAACTGCGGTCAGTGAAACGGAAGATCCCTTGGATTCCAAGGGCAAACGGTGGCGAGCGACTTTGCACGATGCCCCCATCAGCCGCCTCGAGATCCACTTCCCAGCAGCTGCTCGCCGGGATCATGCCCTGAAAGGCTGGCAGAGCGGCGCCCCATCCAATGGCCCTTTGGAAAGGCGAGGATCGACGGCAGAACCGGAGCCGTGGCCAGCGCGGGCCGTAACCTGTTCTGACACGGAGTCCTACGGGAGTACTCCCAACCGATTTCGGCCTCATTGTGAGCCGGGATTCAATGACTGAATCGCATGGTTCGATCGCACATCGCTGCAGTGTAGCGGCAAAGGTCCAGGGGCCGTGGGCCCAGACTCACTGCGTCGCTACGAAGTTAATAAAACCGCGAGTCTGGGCCCTCTCCCTTTCTGTAAGTACCGTTCCCTCGGACCCGGGACATGAGCTGATGAGCTCAAGACCCTCTGTGGGCCCGGCGATGAATGCCGCCGTCGAGAGCATGCCCGCCTGGAGGCAGGTGTCGGCGATCACTGTCGCCTGGGTACATCCATTGGCAACAGGCCATCCTGTCCGCGTGTCGATGATATGCCCGTAGCGTCGGCCCCCCACGTTGACGCAGTGCAAGGAGTCACCCGAGGTAGCCATGGCCTTCCGGGTTAGCCCCATACTCACCCAAATGCTTCCGGGTTTCGCCGGATTCTCAAGCCCCACGCGCCAAGCAGGCAGCCCGGGCGGAGCCCCGCTGGCCCGAAGGTCGTGGCCGAAGTCAACCAGCGAGTCATCTATTCCAAGGTCCTTCGCAAGTAGGGACACGATGTCCACGGCGTACTCCTTGCCAAACCCGCCGAAGTCCAGAGCCATTCCCTTCTCCGGGAGCATTACCCTCCCCGGCTCGCGCCTCACCTTTGCCCAGCCTACAAGCCCCCGAGCCCGCACGACCTCCTGCTGGCTGGGTATGGCAGGGGGATCAGCTCTCCAGTTCCATAGACGGATGAGCGGCAGCGCCGTAGGGTCGAGGAGGCCCCGCGTCATGAAATGAAGCGTGTCGCAAAGCGAAAGAATGCCCTCCGTTTCCGCGTCAACCGCGGTCCATCCCACTCCCGCTGCGTCATTGATCCGACTTACAATGCTCTGCGGTTTGAACCGCGAGTATTTTTCCTCGAATTCGCGCACCCAGCCCGTGGCCGCTGCCTCGAACGACTTCGCCTGGGTGTCGCCGTCGGGCGCCGTGAACTGGACCTCGCACTGGGCTGCCATCGCATAAAAGGACAGTCGCCTGAGCGGAAAATCCCGCCCGGCTGCCGCCGGAACAGCGTCGGGCGAGCGGTTTTCCTTAGATACTAAACCCATGGAATCGGGCGCTCTGTTTCGCGTGCACTGGGCTTGATGCCTTCACTGAGACGCTGAAAAGGAAGGAACCCACGGGAGCCGCTCACGCAGCCTCCGCTTAAGGCGTGTTGAAACTCGGATCGAAGGCGGAGAACAGCCTGACGGATCGGACGTTGAAACATTGGACGCCCTCTTGCCCGGATTTCGCCGTTGTTGCGTTGCCCCCGTGAACGGACTTCACCAGGTGCCGTGAGATTGAGAGTGTTGCTGGGCATCCGTCGTCCTGATTCGCCCTGGGAAGGAAATGCCGAATCGATCGGCTTCACCGTTCAGATGCTGGACCCCACTGGGGTTTAGCCTTACGGAGAAGAATCGGTTTTGGAATGCGTCGTGGTTGCAGGCTTGATGAGGGTCAGAGCCCCCTGAGAGCCTGTCATCCAAAATCCTCCACGCCACCGCCGACTTGAGCATTCGTTGCCATGATTGAAGTTCAGATCTGCGCATCATGAACACCTCTCGCAACGATGCCAGACCTTCTTGGCCTTCAAGTGCCAGCCTCTCAAGGATCTAGGGTGAATCTTGCCCTATGCAGGAGGGGGCCAAGACCCCATATACCGAGACTCCGTGTGGGCGTAGCGTGACACACTATGGTCTCAACAACACAAAAGCCCCCTGTTTTATCACCGTCTTCACGCACGGAGCCAGTATCAGCTCCGCGGTCGGAGCGTCCCGTTGCCCTCTCGAATCGACAGGCTCCGCCACCGCCTCCTGTTGGGGGCCCAGATGCTTCTTGCATGGTGCATCGCTTAGAGGAGGCACTTCAACTCACTGAGTCATTACACCTCACGAGCGAGCAGAGGTCCAAGATCGCCGAACTTGGCAAAAAACAGTGCGAGCAATCGAAGGCTCTCTGCGCAAAGGAGCACGAACTGCACCAAGCGACACACGCCCAGATCCTCGCGATTCTCACGGCGGAACAGCAGAAAACCTTGCAGGAGGCCCACCCGCCCGGCCCCGGTCCTCACGGTCCCGGTGAAGGTGGCCCGGCCCCACACAAAGGACCCGGAGTCTAAGCGCAGCCCCCTTGCCCAGGCTCCATAATATTGAACCTGGGAGCAGCTGGAGACAGTCGAACCTGCAAGTGAAGGGTACAACCCGCCGTGGGGGAAATTCCCCCCCGGCGGTTTTCTTCATCCTGGCTTCGCCCTCGCAAACCGTGGAGACACTCGTCCGATCGTGTTTCTGGTTTGGACTTAACGATCCGCCCTGTCCAGTTTCCGGGGACCACCTCAATTCCCGGCCGCCCTGTAGGTCGACGGCGGTGGCATGATTGAATCTCCTCCCGCAAGGCTAGCGGCCCGAACGAGACCCTTTCGACGGTCGTACAATGGCAATATTGGGTCACTGCCTTTTCGATTGCGACAACTCGCGCCAATGTTATCTCTGATACTGGTAATGGATTCTGCCGTTCTTCCTTCGGGAAGAAAAACCGCCTGACACGGGTCAGAGCTGATGACTCCTGTGGCTGCTAAGCATTATCACAGGCTGCAATGAACCTCACCCTCCCCCGAGCGGATGCCAACGGACCTTGTTCGCAAGCTAACCTTGTTTGGCCCTTCGTGCACCTAAGGCGATGGGTCGGATTACCCCAGAGATACCTATGCGATTCACCTTCTTCACGATCATGGCCTTAGCGCCGGCAATCCGATAAAAATCTTTACTCCTATAACTTATGGAAGTTCCCAGAGAGTCTCTCCTGCTGCGCATCTTTGTCGGCGAAGCTGCACGCTGGCATCAATTCCCCCTTTTTGAAGCAATCGTGCTGAAGGCACGCGAGCAACACCTGGCTGGGGCAACCGTCCTTAGGACTTGCCTCGGATACGGCAAGACGAGCCGCCTCCACACTGCGAAAATCCTGCGCTTATCCGACGATCTGCCGATAGTAATCGAGATCTTGGACAGCGAAGAGAAGATCAAGCCCTTCCTCCCCGTTCTGGATGAGATGATGCCGAGCGGACTCGTAACTTTGGAAAAGGCCCACGTCATCGCATATCGAGGCGAGGTCCAGCGGGTAACCCCGACGACGGCAGAAGCCGAGAACCTGTCATGATCTCGGACAACATCTGGTATATCGCCGCGATTTGGATGGGGCTAGCGTTTGCGGCCAGTCTGATTTCCATCCGAACCGGAATCTCTGTGGCGCTTGTCGAGATCGTCGTCGGGGTCATTGCAGGAAATATTAACTTCGGCGGCAACCATCACATTCTCAAGACAACAGAGTGGACGAACTTTCTGGCCCTCCTTGGAAGCGGCGTACTCACCTTTCTCGCCGGAGCCGAAATCGACCCTGCATCGTTGCGAGCTAACCTGCGCGCAAGCCTGTCTATCGGCATCCTTTCATTTCTGCTGCCATTCGGGGCGGTATGGCTTTTTACCCAGTATGTGCTCGGCTGGCCACTACATCAGGCCCAGATCGCCGGGATCGCCCTTTCGACCACGTCGGTGGCTGTGGTTTATGCGGTAATGCTCGAGGGCAAGCAGAGCCAAACCGCTCTGGGAAAGACAATCTTGGCAGCGTGCTTCATAACCGATTTTGGCACCGTGCTCGCCCTTGGCACACTGTTCGCCGACTTCAACCTTTGGATGGTGGTGTTTATTTCGGTGATGTGCGTCACGCTATGGTTCATGCCGAAGTGGACCAAGTACATCATTGTTCACCTCGGAGCGACGCGGGTTAGTGAGCCAGAGGTTAAGTTTATCTTTTTCATTCTCTTCTTCCTTGGGGGGCTGGCTTCCACCGCGAAGAGCGAGGCAGTTTTGCCCGCATACCTGGTTGGGCTGGTCGTCGCCGGTGTTTTCCTCCGCGACAAGACGCTTGTAAATCGGATGCGGACCATCGCCTTTACTATCTTCACTCCTTTCTACTTCATAAAGGCCGGACTCTTTGTATCGCTACCCGCCCTATGGGCCGCCCTCGGAATCATCATCGTTCTCCTTTTAGTGAAGCTCGGTACAAAGTTCATCGGAGTCTGGCCGCTGACTCGGCTTTTCTACATGGAGCCGAGGGAGTCCAACTACACGACGTTGCTAATGGCCACGGGCCTGACTTTCGGAACGATCTCCGCGCTGTTTGGCCTTCAAAACAAAATAATCGACGAAAGACAGTACACGATCCTCGTTACGGTGGTCATACTTAGCGCGTTCGTTCCCACCTTCATCGCGCAGCGCTTTTTTCAGCCCACGCTCGAGAGAATGCATGAGTGGGGCCGGATATATGCGGTCCGAATCAACTCCAAGCCCAAGAGTTCTAACACGTAGCAAGAAATGTGAGTACCCCAATGAATAAGCTCATCCTTGTAGGTTACGATGGTTCCAAGGGAGGGAAAGCCGCGCTCGAAGCCGCTGTCGAGCTCGCGCGAAAATTTGAAGGCCGTGTCACGGCGCTTTGGGTGCGTGAGCCCTTGCCTCGTCATTCGGACCTGCCCGGGGAAATCGAGGAGGAATCCGAAGCTGCGGACAGGTATTTCGCAGCGCGCCAGGAAGAAGTCGCCAAAACCGCAAGCCAACTGGGAATTCCCATCGGTTGCGAGGCCGCCCGTGGCCACCCCGCTAAGGCCATCGTTGGCTATGCGCAAAAGGGCGGATATGACCTAATCGTCATCGGGCACAGCGACCACTCGGGCCTATGGGGCAGGTTGCTCGGCGACACGGCCGATCGCATCGCCGATCAAGCGCTTTGTAGCGTCCTAATCGTCAAACCCGGCGTCCTCGCCACATAGACTTAGCATAGTGCCCAAGCTCCAATAACACCTTCCATTTATGAGTCCAAAAATTCGCAATGTTACAGCCATCGAAATCCTCGATTCGCGCGGCAACCCCACCGTGATGGTCACCGTCGAATTGAATAGCGGTACAACTGCTGCCGCCTGCGTCCCCTCAGGTGCCTCCACGGGAATTCGAGAGGCGGTCGAACTCCGGGACGGAGACGCCACGCGCTTCGGCGGAAAAGGCGTCCTCAAGGCCGTATCGAACGTTAACAGGGTAATAGCTCCAAAGTTGAAGGGGCGTTCACCCTTCGCCCAGCAAGAGATCGATCATCTAATGCGTGAGCTCGACGGAACCCCGACGAAATCAAGACTGGGTGCCAATGCCATTCTAGGCGTATCGATGGCCGTATGCCGAGCGGCTGCACTCGACGCTGGGGTGCCCCTCTACAAACACATCCGACGCCTGCACGGAGGCAAGGTCCGTGAGCTTTATCTGCTTCCGGCGCCGATGATGAACGTCATCAATGGGGGCGCGCACTCGACCAATAACGTCGATTTTCAGGAGTTCATGTTGTTTCCGATCGGAGCGCCCTCGTTCGCCGAGGCTTTGCGTTTCGGGGCGGAGACGTTCCATGCTCTGAAGAAGATCCTCTCAAAGCGCGGTATGGTAACCGCCGTCGGCGACGAGGGCGGTTTTGCTCCGTCGCTCAAGTCAAACGACGCCGCCGTTGAGCTGATCGTCAAAGCCATCCGTGCAGCGGGTTATCGTCCCGGCAAGGACATCGCTCTCGCGCTCGACCCTGCCGCGAGCGAATTTTACGACAATGGGGGCTACGTATTCAAGAAGTCCACCGGCACGCGCAAATCTCCCGAAGCAATGGTCGCACTCTACCGCAACTGGGTGAAAAAATACCCTCTCGTCTCGCTTGAAGACGGGATGGGTGAAGAGGACCAAGCCGGCTGGAAGTCGTTGACAAAGGCCCTCGGCAAAAAAATCCAGCTTGTTGGGGACGATAACTTCGTCACTAACCCTACGATCTTCGCTCAGGGAATCAAAGACGGGATTGCCAATGCGATCCTGATTAAGCTCAACCAGATTGGTACAGTATCCGAGACGCTTGAAACGGTCGCGCTGGCGCAAAAGTCCGGCTATGGAACCGTAATTTCGCACCGTTCTGGCGAAACGGAGGATTCTTTTATCGCCGACTTCGCCGTAGGCACCGGAGCAGGCCAAATTAAGACGGGATCGCTCTGCCGTTCCGAACGAATTGCAAAATACAATCGCCTCCTTGCTATCGAGCGCGAGCTTGGGAAAGCCGCGCGCTATGGCGGACGGCTGTTCCTGCGCTGAGCGGCATAGATAGAAGCTTCAATACCCGCTCCACAGAGCGGTAGCCGTGTTCCACTAAATATTAAGGCATACTCGAATAATTAATGAACCCTCCTCGGGGCGAGCCCCGAGGTATCACAAAAAGGGGCTTTGCCCCGATGCCAGCGGGCGGCATCCATCTCCGCAGCAAGCTGCGGAGAACTGTGCCGTCCAGATTCGACTATGCCTCAACTCAAGGCTTCAGCGGTCATATGAGGTATTGGGACGGTGTCGGTACAACAGCATCTGTACAGCGGAAGATGAGGGGATTTGGAGGGTTGTCCCGATTGATTCCCGGTCCGATCGGCTCACCTCTATTTATGCGGGTCTGCCTTACTTATGGATTGCTTAGTAAGGCGATCGGGGTATCTCACACTTCATGACGACGTTAACCCTAACTTCCAAACGCCAGGCAACATTCCCTATTGAAACCTGCAAGGCCCTCGGATTGAAGTCGGGTGATATCGTCGAACTTGAAGAACGAAACGGAGAGGACGGCCGAATCTGGGTGCTGCGGCCTCGGCGTGACCGTGCGCGGCCTTGGATCGGCAGCCTGAGTGCTTTTGCGAAAACCTCGTCTGACCATTCTATGGCTGCGGTTCGGACAAGCATTGAGAAGGGCCGCAAGCTGGAGAGTGTGCCGTGAAAGTCGGGCTCGATACCTCGGTTGTTTTACGCCTCCTGCTTGGCCAGCCATCCGGTCAATCCGCGAGGGCTTCTGCATTTCTTGCTTCGGCTACTAAACAGGGGGATAGGCCGGCGATTTCCGATTTGGTAGCCGCCGAAACCTATTACGCTCTGCAATTCCATTATGGAGTGCCCAAGAAAGACGCTTTAGAGGCCCTGCGAAAAATGTTCGCTGATGGCGAAATAGAATCTCTAGGCGTAGCAAGGGCAGTTCTTGAGACTGAGGGATTAGCCTCGGCAAAGCCGGGTTTCGTGGACCGGCTCATTCAGGGATCCTATACTTCCGACGAAGGCGCGATGGTGACTTTCGAAAAGGCCTCCGGAAAATTAAAATCTGTTAAGGTCTTGTAAGACCGTAAGATGGTGGACCCTACTGGGGTTTATATCCTCATAGGGAGATTCATTGTGGATCGCATTTGGTGCGGGCGCGCTTGCATGGGATCCCTTCGTGTCTGTCCGTCGTCATCTGCTCTTCCGCGGTCGGGAGCCCGGGCGGCGACGGAAAATCGTAATGCCAGCAAATTGGTCATGGTCGTCGAATTCCATGATGATCGGGCACCGTTGAAGATCTTTCTTGGACAATTCGCCGGCGAGGGCGCCCGCAAGCGGTCGCGCTCCCTTCCTGCGCTTTTCCAGGCGCACAACGACCATATGCGTGTCGACCCGACATTCCACATCGGATTCAGTCAACGTCACGATCCGGTCGGAAGCGACCGTGATGTTTCGATCGCGAAAGAATCGCGACCGATGCGGGTTCAGGACTTCGACGTTCAGCCGCGCTCCGTGGTAGGAAATGGTATCGTTGAGCACGGTTGCGGCCTTTCGATTGGCGAGAACCTTCCGAGTCGTCGGTAACGCCCGGCCGCCGATCGTTTGATGAGATTTTAATTTGCTCATTATCCCCAGCCACGTCGGGTTATTTGAGGATGTCACTTCTCCAGCCCCAGTTTTGGAGCCCCAGCGAGCACAGCCACAGCCGCCTTACGGCTGACGGACGGGAAATTAATCAGGAATTCATTCAGTGAGCAATTGCTGGCCAAGTGCTCGAACAGGGACGCCACCGGAACTCGAGTGCCGCGAAAAACCGGATCGCCGCCAAGAATTCCTGGGTCGCTGAAGACATACTCGCCCAACCCGACACCCTCTGGGGTTTTTCCGGACGCATTCATTTCAATGCGTCTATCCTGAGCGTCAAAGCAGGATCTTCAAGCCCGCTTCATCTTTCGCCAAACTGTGCTTGCTCATTGATCCACTAGGTACCGTATTCCCACTCCATGGCGCAGTCCCGCTGTCTTCGCTCCGCCGCTGACCTCCTTAAGGCCGGCCGCGTCTCGGTTGCTCACGCTGCGTCCATTTTGGCCCAAGAGCCGACCAGTCCGATAACGCGGACGATTAAGCTGTGGGGTGACGATGAACGACCATTCAAAAACCTGATTCGCGCAAATACCTCTGCAGCCCGGGAATGGCGTCGCATGATGGGACGCATTGTCGACCATTTGGAATGCTTCAACTCGGACCAGCCGGTGTATCGCGGCTGGAACTTTCCGAGCGCCCGAATGCGAACCGGATTTATCGACGCTATTCAACGGCGCGGCGGGTTTGTGAACCGGCGCATCGGAATGGGTGCCAGCCGCGCCAAAAATGTTTCAACCAGTCGTCCGTTTCTCAACCGTTTCGGGCTCGTGTGAGAAATAAGGCGCCACCGGCTGGCTCGGGACGTCTCGCCGATCTTCCAAGCGATTGGCGCGAAATACCCCCATCAGCGCGAAGTAATTTTCCCGCGAGGGTGTCAGTTTGTGCTGGCAGAGCCGCCAAGCCAATTGCGCGTGGTTCGCGGTGGACAACGGCTACGGGTGCCCTATCTTGTCTTGCACGAGGTATGACCGCCGAATTGAAAAAGCTCGCCAAGGCGCTCGATCAAATCGAACGCCGTTATCCAGCGGGGGGGAAACGATACAGCACGATTGTGGAGAATCCCTACGAGGCCGGTTATATGCCGTTTCCAAAGCTTTCGAAGAAGGCCGTGGCCACAGGCCGGCGTTTGAGAAAAGCGAGAAGTTGTCTCGCGGCTAAATAGCTGGCAACCGCCTACGGGATAGAGTCAGGCCCCGAGATCTATAGTTTAGTTCCATGCCGCCGCCCAGATGAATCTTGGGCGAGATCTATTCCTTAATTATTGTTATGTAATTGTTTACAAAAGTGGTGGACCCTACTGGACTCGAACCAGCGACCTTTTCCATGTCAAGGAAACGCTCTAACCAACTGAGCTAAGGGTCCCCGCAATCTGGGTCTGAAATTAAGCAGGATGGGCGCCGTTCACGGCAAGGAAAATTCAACGCGCGCCTCGGACACGTCCCGGGCGATCTGGGCAGTGAGTTCCTCCAGCCCCCCGAATTTCTTCTCTGCCCGCAGGAAGCGCACCCATTCCACGCTCACGTCGTCCCCGGGAACATAAGGGCACGGGACAAGCATGTGGATCTCCAGGCGGGGCTCCTGCGACTGCTCAACCGTGGGCCTGAGCCCATAGTTGGCCACGGCAGGCAGCCACCCGTAGGATTTTGTCCCGCTAACCCTTACGGCATACACACCGTAAAGGGGCCTTAGGTCCGGCGACCAACCGAGGTTGAGCGTCGGAAACCCAAGCGTCCGTCCAAGGTGCTTGCCGTGCACCACCGTACCCCGGGCACTGTAGACATAGCCCAGGAGCGCGGCCGCTCCTTTCATATCGCCCGTCTGGATGCACTTGCGGATGCGGGTGCTGCTGATCGGCTCCCCGTCGAGGTTCACGCGGGGCGCGCTGAAGACCGAGATGCCGTGGCGGCGTCCCTCGTGGATGAGCAGGGCTACGTCACCCGTGCGCCCGCGCCCGAACCTGAAATTCTCGCCAACGTAGATTCCCGAAAGCCCAGGGAGATGGCGCTTAAGAAGAGGCACAAAAGCCTCGGCCTCAATGGCCGCAAACTCCGGCGTGAACGGCTGCACGATCACCGCCTCAACGCCCAGAGACTCAAGCCTCTCTATTTTCGAGGGCAGATCGAGAATCATCCTCGTGGGGTTGGACGGAGCGAAGAACACGCTCGGGTGAGGCGAAAAGGTGAGCACGACCGGCACACCCGAACTGTGTCGTGCGGACTGGACCGCACTCTCGATCACCGCCCTATGCCCAAGGTGGACGCCGTCAAAGATGCCGATGGCCAGGTGCACCGGGCTTGCCGGCAGGACCACCGCCTCAAGTCCCCGAAACTGTGCAGCGGGTTTCAAAGGGCGACGCTCGGCACCGCCTGGTGGACGGGAATGAGCCGCTTTTCGATCTCGGGGATCGAGAGCTTTTCTATCTCCTCCATGGTCAAGGCCTGCGACACGTTGAACCTGTCGGTGGCCGTGCGCCTGAGAGCGCTGAGGTGTGCACCGCAGCCCAGCTTGGTGCCCAGGTCGTGCGCGAGGGTCCTCACATAGGTTCCCTTGCTGCACCTGAGCCTGAAGTAGATCCGCGGCGACTCGAACCGAAGGATATCCCAGGAGCTCACGCGAATGAAACGGGGCTCCCTTTCGACCTCCTCTCCCTTTCGCGCCTTCTTATAGAGCGGAACGCCCCCGATCTTGATGGCGGAGAACATTGGGGGCATCTGGTACTGGTCCCCAAGGAACCCCTGAATCGCAGCAGAAACCTGTTCCTGCGTTAGGGGCGGGACCGGACGCGTCTCCATTACCTGTCCGTCGGCATCCTGTGAATCAGTCGTCTTGCCCAACTCGATCGTGCCCTCGTACTCCTTGTCGAGGCTGATGAGAAATTGGGAAACCCGTGTCGCCCTTCCCAGGAGCACAATCAGAAGTCCCGTGGCCATGGGATCGAGTGTGCCCGCATGACCGACCTTTCTCATGCGGAGCTTTCCCCTGAGCCTCGCTATCACGTCATGGGAGGTGTGCTCTCCCGGCTTGTCGACCAGCAGCACCCCGTCGAGATCCTTGTGCGACGCCTGCATGCGCCCTACGAGGCCGCCCCCTTGCGCGCGGCGTCCACCATCTTGAGCCTCTCGGAAATCGCGGCAAGAAGCTGCTCCCGAAATTTGTCCCCCCCCTGCTTCAGGTTCAGGCCCGCGGCGCAGGCATGGCCTCCCCCGCCAAACTTGCCGGCGACCAAGTCGAGACGGCAGAGAGGATCCTTGGCACGCAGGCTCGCCTTCACACCTCCATCGGCGCGCTGTTCGATGAGAACACCAATCTCGACCCCGTCCACGCAACGGGCGTAGTCGACCAGGCCCTCAGTGTCCTCCGCAGTCGTGCCGGTGGCCTCGAACACGCCCGAGGGCAGAGTTCCGATGCACACGCGGCCTCCCAGTTCCATGTCGAGGGAAGCCAGGAACTTTTCGAGCAGCCTCAATTTGCCCTCGGATTCGCGCTCGTAAAGCTCGTAGCCGGCCCTCGAAGGCGAGGCACCGCGCTTCACGAGCTCGCCCGCGAGGATGAAGCTCCGATGCGAGGTCGAGTTGAACCGGAACTGGCCCGTGTCGGTGATGATCCCCACAAACAGCGCGGTCGCCGTCTGCTTGTCGATCGGCAGTCCGGCATCGATGAAAAGACCGGCCAGGATTTCGCAGGCGGCCGCCGAAGCGCTGTCGACGATGTTGATCTTTGCGAAGCCCGCGTTGGAGAGGTGGTGGTCGATGCTGCCTTCCGGCAGGGGAAACTTCGCCAGCAGACGCTCGCCGGCCCGCAAGTGGTCGGCGCAATCGACAAACACAGCCGCCACATCGGCCGGAAGAGCGAGCGCCTCGTCCGTCCGGATGAACCTCATGCCCTCTGCCATGTAAGCCAGGCGCCGTGGCACCTTGTCAGAGTTGACACAGACCACGCTGGATCCCCTCTCCGCCAGCACGCGCGCGAGGGCCACCTGCGAGCCGATGCAGTCGCCATCGGGACGCGAATGCCCAACGACCGCCACAGAACGCCCGGAGAGCGCGGCGAGGAGACGGCTGAAATCCGCTGAGAACTCAGGATAGTGCTTGGTCATGTTCGGGCCCCTTCGCTGCCCCATCCTGCTTTTCGATCTGGTCCAAGGCCTGGAGCACCCGGGCGACCCTGTCGCTCGACTTGTCCAGCACGTAGGTGAGGTGGGGCAGGAACTTGATCACGATCCTCTTGGCCAGTTCCTCCCTGATCGCATTGGCCCTGCGCTGCAGCCAGCGGAACCTGTCGGCGACGCTGGCGGCATCGCCCACGATCGAGACAAACACCCTGCCGTCCCGCAGGTCCGGAGCGATCCTCACCTCAGCAACGGTAATGGCGACCGACTCAGCCGTGTATTTGCGGCGGAGTATGTCGCTGATCTCACGGGCGACCAGCTCGTTGATTCTTACGATTCGGTTGGACACGGACGTGGGCCTTGCGCCTGGCCCGTTATAGAGAAGCCCTTACCTTTTGGGTGTCGTAGCACTCGATGACGTCACCGACCTGATAACCGTTGAAGTCGTCGAGCTTCACGCCGCACTCAAGGCCTGCCCTCACCTCGTTTGCGTCGTCCTTGAAGCGCTTGAGCGTGCCGACCTTGCCTTCGTGGACGATCTCGCGACCCCTGCGCAGCCTGGCGGCGGCGCCGCGGTTGACCTTGCCTTCCGTCACGAGGCAGCCCGCGACAAAGCCCTTCGCCAGGGGGAAGGTTGCGCGTACCTCGGCGGCTCCAAGCTTGATCTCCTTGATGTCGGGATCGAGCAAGTCCGCCATCATTTCGCGCACCTTGTCACTCAGTTCGTAGATTATCTCGAACGTCTCAATGCGGACACTGTTGTGCTTGGCCAGCGGCGTCACGCCGTTCTCGAGCTTGGTGTTGAATCCAAGGATCGTCGCTCCGGCCGCAGCGGCCATGATCACGTCGTTCTTGGTCACCAGACCGACATCGGTCGAGACGATCTCCAGGGAAACCTTGGCGCTCTTGATGCCCTCGAGGATCTGCCTGACGGCCTCGGCCGAGCCGAACACATCCGCCTTGACGATGACCTTCAGGACCTTCTGCTGCGTCGCGGCGATGTTGGCGAAGAGGTTCTCGATCGAGATGTCCTTCTGCGCGGAGTCCACGGTCGTGACCTCCTTCTTGAGTCTGTGCGCCTCTTCTTCCGCGAGGTTTTCGGCGTCCCGGGCGCTTTTCGCCCCCTTGAAGACAGCGCCGCTGTCAGGAGTGCCCGACCAGCCGATGACGCGCACTGGGGTTGAGGGACCCGCCTCCTTGATGGGCTTGCCCTGGTCGTCAAACATGGCCCTGACCTTGGCCCAGTGGGAGCCACAAACGATGGCGTCGCCGGTGTGCAGCGTCCCCTTTTGCACGATGACGGTCGAAAGCGGTCCGCGGCCAACGTCGACCTGGGATTCGATGACGACGCCTGAAACCTCGGCCTTCGGGTTGGCCTTGAGCTCGAGCACGTCGGCCTGGAGGAGGATCATCTCGAGGAGGTCCGTGACCCCGGTCCCCTTGACGGCCGACACAGGCACCGTGATCGTCTCCCCGCCCCAGTCCTCCGGGGCGATACTCCGCTGCTGCATCTGGGCCTTCACCTGGTCAAGATTCGCACCCTTCACGTCCATCTTGTTGACCGCCACGATCACCACGACCTTTGCATTTCGGGCATGTTCAAGCGCCTCGTCGGTCTGCGGCATGAAGCCGTCATCGGCTGCGACCACCAGGACCGCGATGTCCGTGACGGAGGCGCCGCGGGCGCGCATCTTGTTGAAGGCCGCGTGGCCGGGCGTGTCCAGGAATGTGATCTTCCTTGAGTTATACTCAACCTGGTAGGCGCCGATGTGCTGAGTGATTCCCCCGGCCTCGCCGGCGGCGACGTGCGCCTTGCGGATTGCGTCGAGCAGCGACGTCTTCCCGTGGTCGACATGGCCGAGGATGACAACGACAGGGGGCCTCAGAACGAGGTCCTTTGACTCGTCATGCACCGGCTTTGACTTGTCCTTCTCCTTAGCCTGCTGCTGGGAGACGTCGCCCCTGTGCTTGATGTCGAGGACGTAGCCGTACTTCTCGGCGACCTTCTGCGCCACGGCCTCGTCGATCGTTGAGTTCATCGAAGCGAAGCCGACGATCTGGTTGAGCTCCGAGATGAGTTTGAAGGGCTTGAGGCTGAGAGCGACCGCAAAATCCCTGACGATGACCGGGGGCTTCAGATGGATGATCTTGATGTCGCCCTGCATCGTCACGACCGGCGCAGGCGAGACCTGGGGAAGGGGCCGGGGAGAGGAGGCCACACGCACCGGCAGCGGGGGCGGAGCTGCCGCGAGCTTGGGAACATCGGCGGGAGGCTGCGCCGGGTGGGTGGCCGGCGCCCTCGGAGCAACAATGGGCGCAGGAGCCTTGGGCTGTGCCGCGGCCGGGACAACCGGCGGGGCGGAAATCGGACGGGGCGCGGAAACCGGACGGGGCGGGGCCATCGGAGCCTTGGCCAAGGGCGCGGGCGGCCGAACCGGGGCCGCGGCCTTTGCGACGATTTCGCGCTCCCGGGCGATGTCCTGCACCGTCTTCACGAAAAGGCCGACCGGCACACGGTGCTTGGGCGCCTCCACCTGTGGGGAGGTAGCCACGGGCGCCGCGGGTGCGGGCACCGGTGCGCTCGCCTGTGCGGCCGCAGCCTTGGCGGCAAATTCCTTCTCTATCTCCTCGACGTAGATCTTGCTGAGCGTGCTGGAGACCGACTTGGTGTCCGCAGCAACATATCCGCGCTCCTTGAGCAGGGCGAGCATGTCCCTGCCCTCCATGTTGTACTTCTTCGCTAGTTCGTGGATACGGATACTCATTCTTCGGTCTTGGTGTTGCTCAGGATGTGACGCGGAGGATCACGTCCTGCGCTTCCTCGGGTGTGAAGCCAGCGCTCACGAGGTCGTCGGCGACAACCCCTTCAAACGCAGCGGGAGAGTTGATGCCCATGTCCACGAGCCGGCCGGCAATGACGGGATCGAGGCCCATGGACTTGACCAGCGCGGCGATGGCGTTGCCCCGAGGATCGTCGCCCTCGGCCTTGAACTCCTCAATGTCGATTCTCCAGCCGATCAGACGGGAGGTCAGGCGCGCATTCTGACCCTTGCGGCCGATGGCGATCGCGAGGTCGTCGGTGGCCACCTTAAGGAGAATGCGCCGGTTGCGCTCGTCGATGATGATCTCTCGCGGAAGCGCGGGCTTCAGAGCCTCGATCACCATCTCTCGCGGGTCTGCGAAGAACTTGATGATGTCGATCTTCTCGCCCCCGAGCTCGCGCACGATGGTCTTAACCCGGGCGCCGCGGGCGCCGACGCAGGCGCCGACCGGATCGACCTTCGGGTCCTTGGAGGAGACGGCGATCTTGGTGCGGTAGCTGGGTTCGCGAGCAAAGGCCTCAATCTTGACGGTACCGTCCGCGATCTCCGTCACCTCGAGCTCAAAGAGCCTGCGCACGAACTTCGGGCTGGCCCTCGTCAGGATGATCTCGGGGCCTCGTGGCGTGTTCTCGATCTCAAGCAGGAGGCAGCGGATGCGGTCGCCCGGCTGGTACTCCTCGCCGGGAACCTGCTCCTTGGCCGGCATGACGGCCTCGGCTTTGCCGATGTCGATATAGATGTCGTTGCGCTCCCTGCGGCGCACCGTCCCCGTGACAATATTGCCCACCTGGTCCTTGAAATCGTCGTAGATCCGGTCCTTCTCAAACTGGCGCAGGCGCTGCATCACCGCCTGGCGGGCGGTCTGAGCGGCAATGCGCCCGAGGGTTGAGGGATCAATTTCCTTCTCCAGGAACTCGCCGATGGCGACACCGGGCTTGAGGACTTGGGCCTTCTCAACATGGATCTCCGTCTTCGGGTTGCTGACGGAATCAACCACCTTCATCAGCGCCCAAGCGTGGAGCTGGCCATTCTTCGGGTTGATCTCGATCTTGAGTTCCTGACCGGAGTTAACCCCTTTCTGCGCAGCAGTTTTGAGCGCGTTCGCGATCGTCGCGATCATGTCCGCGCGCGGAATACCCTTTTCTTTCTCCATGTACTCCAAGACGGAGAGGATTTCGCTGCTCATAGGTGGGAATTGTGGAAAAAAAAAGTGGGCCCCAGGGCCCACTTTAATCTAAAAGTGAGTGTGATAAAGAACCGGTAGGATACCGGGCAGGCGCATTTGTTGTCAAGCCTACCACCCCGTGTCGTCCACAACGCCCCTTTGGCCCCCGGATTTTTGACTCCGTAGACCCGGCTCTTCGCGCCCGAGACCCTGTAAATTGGCGGAGGAGGAGGGATTCGAACCCCCGGTGAGCTTGCGCCCACGTCTGATTTCAAGTCAGGTGCCTTAAACCAACTCAGCCACTCCTCCGGACTGGCCCAGTACCCTGTGCCATGCCCTGGCAAGGTCAATCGCGTAGGCGCGGGAAAGGCGCCTCGAAACCCGCCAATCCATCCAGGGTCACGTGCTTTTGGGGACAGGCGCACGCCGAACCTGAGCGGAGCTGCCCCAAACGACCCATGGGAGGAACTGCGCGAAGGAATCGCCCATGAGGCGCGGGTGAAATGACCCGTCGGACGGTGTTATCGGAAATCCAGTCCGAGCCAACAGGGCGGCAATCTCTCGTTGAGCTTGGAACGGCCTTCCGGCACGTCCCCTGCTGAAGGCCGGTTGCACCCGGTGACGCCAGGACCAATCATCCTACGTAATCCCCCCCATGGTAATACCGTCCAATGTTTTACTACATTAAGTCATGGAAACCGCTGAGCCTCGATCCCTAGCAAGGAGGACGCCATGATGAGCCGCGAGGTGCGCATGATGGAGCGCGACACGGGCTCGGCTGGGGGAGCGGCCTGGAAAGACACGGGGCTGGTGCTCATCGTGGACGACCTGGAGGGGGTGAGGATGGTAGTCGCCCGTTCGGTCGAGCGATTCGGCTTCGATACCTGCGAGGCGAGCAACGGAGCCGAGGCAATCGCCCTTTTTGAGTCGAACCCTGCAGGCTTCCGGGTTGCCATCATCGATCTGAAGATGCCCGTGATGGACGGGATGGAGCTTGCGCGCCGCCTGCGCTCCCTGCGCCCTGATTTTCCCATCCTATTGATGAGCGGCTTTAACCACAATCAGGCTTTGGTTGAGATCAACCCGGCGGTCCCCATGGGCTTCCTCCATAAGCCCTTCACGCTGAGCGATCTGAGGCGCGAACTCCGGTCGACGCTAGGGGCCTAATTCCTACGGGAGAGTAGCTGCAGGAGCTGAAGCAGGACAGCCATGAACGCGGCCAGATAGGTCAGCGCCGCAGCGTTGAGGACCTCGTTGACCCCGGGCATCTCATCCGAGTCGAGGATTCCCAGCGACACCAGCTGTACCTTTGCTCGACGGCTGGCGTCATATTCCACGGGAAGGGTCACCAGCTGGAACACGGTTAGGATCGCGAACGCAATGATGGCCACGTCGAGCAGGACGCCCGTAATTCCGCGCGTCAGGAACATGCTTGCGATAAAAAGGAAGGGGACGATGCCCGCTGCAATGCGCGTCGTGGGAGCGAGCGCCATCCGAAATTCCAGGAGGCGGTAGCCCTCCCTGTGCTGGAGGGCGTGTCCCGCCTCGTGGGCGGCGACGCCCACGGCCGAAAGGCTGCTCCCTCGGTAATTCTCGGAGGAGAGGACGAGCTTCCTGTTGATGGGGTCGTAGTGGTCGGTGAGCCGGCCGGACGTCTCCTCGATCTCCACGTCCGTTATGCCCCCACGCGCCATCACCGCGGCTGCGGCCTCGCGCCCCGTGATCCCCCCGCGGGTCTTGACGTTGAGGTTCTTCGAGTAGGCGCGCGACACGCGGATCTGAGCGTAAATCGAGAAGCCGAAGACGAAGATGGCCAGGGGCCAGAACACGATGGGAGGAAGGTAGAAATAGGCTAGAAACATTGACATGATTAAGGAGGATACTGTTGCACAATTCGACTGATTTTCAAGCCGCCAGACCGCTGCGCAAAAGGAGTGCGGCGATGTCGGGATCACGCCCCATGAAGTCCCTGAACAGCTTTGCAGGATCCTCGGAATTGCCCCGGCTGAGCACCTTTTCCACGAAGTCCCGGCCGACCTCCCGGCTGAAGATTCCCTCGCGCCTGAAGCGAGTAAATGCGTCGGCGTCAAGCACCTCGGCCCATTTGTAGGAGTAGTAACCCGCGGCGTAGCCCACCGGGTCCGAGAAGAGGTGGGTGAAGCGCCTTGCGATCGTCGGCGAGGGCGGCTCGGTCGGAATGAGGCAGTCGCCGATCACGGACCGCAGCGTTGCCTCGAGATCCGCCGAGCCCGCGAACTCGGCGGCGCTCACATGCATCACCAGGTCCATCTTGGCAAAGGCGACCTGACGCATGGTCGCGCAGGCTGACCTGAAATTCCTGGCCGCGGTCATCTTTCGGAAAAGGCCCTCGGGAATGGGCTCCCCGCTCTCGAAGTGGCGCGCAAAAAGGTTGAGCCCCTCCCTCTCCCAGCACCAGTTCTCCATGATCTGGGAAGGCAGCTCCACGAAGTCCCACGCGACGTTGGTGCCATTGAGCGAGCGGATCTCCACCTCGCCGAAGAGATGGTGGAGCAGGTGCCCGAACTCGTGAAAGATCGTCTCGACCTCCCTGTGAGTCAGCAGGGCCTGCTTTCCCGGGGGCGGCGGCGTCAGGTTACCGCAGATAAGCCCGAGATGGGGCTTTCGCGAGCCGTCGGGCTGGGGCCCCCCAGTCGAAAGAGCGTTCATCCACGCCCCTCCCCTCTTTGAGTCGCGAGGATGCCAGTCGGCGTAAAACGATCCAATATGCCGGCCGGGCGAGTCGAACACGTCGTAGAAGCGCACCTCCGGGTGCCAGGTCTCGACCTCGGCCCGGGACCGCTCCACCACCCGGATTCCGAACACGCGGGAGCACAGCTCAAAGAGCCCAGCAACGACGCGGTCCATGGGAAGGTACGGCCTGAGCTCCTCCTGGTCGAAGTCGTAGTTGCTCCTCCTCATGCGCTCCGCCCAGAAGGCGACCTCCCAGGGAGCCGGACGTGCAGGGCGCGATCCGACGGCGTTCGCCTTGAAGCCCTCGAGCTCGCCGCACTCCCTCGCAAAGGCCGCGGCACAGCGGACCCTGAGGTCCTCGATGAAGGCGAGCGCGGTGGCGCCCGAACGGGCCATGCGCCTTGAGAGCACAAGGTCCGCGAAGTGCCGCTTCCCGAGAAGTGCGGCCCTTTCGGCGCGCAGCTCGAGGATCCTGGCGATCAGCGGTGCATTGTCGTGGGGCGCCCTTGAGCCCACCGACGAGGCGGCTTCCCACATCTCGCGGCGCAGCTCGCCGTCGAGAAGATAGATCATGAACGGCTCCTGCGACGGCATGTGAAGGCTGAAGCGCCACATCGGCCTCGCATCGGTCCCCAGGCCCTTGGCCGAGGCCTCGTCCCGTGCTCGGGCCTTCGCGTGCTCGGGCAGGCCCGCAAGGCGGCCCTCGTCCTCCACGACAAGCTGCCATGCGTTCGTAGCGTCGAGCACGTTCTCCGAGAAGCGCTGGGTGAGTTGGGCGAGCTCGGTCTGGATCGCCTCGAGACGGGCGCGTCCCTCTGCGGGCAGATCGGCTCCCGCCTCCCGGAATTCCGCGATCGTTTCGCTCAAGTACCGCGCCCTCACTGGCGAGAGACCGCGGGCCGCCTCGGTCTCTGCGAAGCCCTTCAGGCGGGCCCAGAGGGCGGGCCTGAGCGGCACCCTCGCGAAAAACGCGGAAACCTTCGGGAGGGCGCGGTTGTGGGCCTCGCGCAGACCCGGGGAGTCCGCCACGGACTGCAGGTGCGTCACGCGGGTCCACGCCCGGTTAAGGGTGTCGGTCGACTCGTCCAGGAGCAGGAAAGTGTTCTCGAAGGTCGGCTCGCCCGGCGCACTCTCGATCGAGACCAGTGCCGATTCGGCGCCGGCTATGGCTCTCTCGATCGCGGGTTCAACGAGCTCTGGCTTGAGCTCGCTCCAGCGAACGTGGAATGCTGGATCCAGGAAGGGATTCTCGGGCATTCCTCTACCAACCGTAGGTCGCGCCAAAAGACAACTGCCGGCGAGCGGCCGGAACCCCGGGCACAGACTGGAACGCGCTGTTCCAGAGGTTGTCGGCCTGCGCATAGAGCTCGAGCCTGCGCGCTCCGGCGGGACGCCAGCCGAGCCCAAGGGAGCTTGTCAGGGCCTCGTTGCCTCCTTGGGTCCTCAGGGCATCGGGCTCCTGGATGCGGGCGACGTTGTCGATCCTCAGCTCAATGTCCCGGGTCAGCTCCACCACCGCGGCCGCCGTCAGGCGCTGCCTCGCGTAGTTCAGGGCATAGAAGCTGGCGGTGACCGGCGCCCCCAGGTAATCGGCGCTCTTTCCGAGAAGGGTGTAGCCCAGCACCAGGGTGACCTTCCCGAAGACGCGCCTGGCCGTCAGCTCCAGACCCTCCGTCTCCATGTCGACCGCGTTCGCCTGGCGGCCAAACGCGCCCGTAGTGTAGGTCCAGTCGACCAGATTGTCGTCGCGCCGCAAGAAGATGGCCGCCTGGCCCGTCCATTCGGCGAGGGAGCCGCTGACTCCCGCCTCTGTGTCGTGGCTGGTCTGGCGCCCCAAGTTGGGATTCCCAAGGAAGAGGCCCGAGGTGGGACTGGAGTCGAGCGCCGTGTAGGAGGGCATCTCGGTCGTGGTCGACGTGCTCACGTAGAGTTTCTGAAGTCCGCCCGAATTCCACGTGCGCGCCAGCTCGGCGACGGGGGACCAAACGCCCCCGTCGCGATCCGAGCCGTCGTAGGTCGCACCCACCCGCAGGGTGACCTCGCCCTGGGATGCCCGCCACGATTTTTCCGGAACGACCGCGACCTTCTCCAGGCTTCGGCTGTGGTAGGGCCCGAACACGAGGGACGTGGATTGGAGCGCGTCGCTCGTCGCCTCGAGGTGATAGTCGACGGCGATGCCCCCGAACTCCTCGCGGCCCCCGATTCCGGCGCCATACTCCCAGGTCGTGTGCTGATAGGGATGGACCGGGCCCAGGGGCGCAAACCGGTCGAAGGCGTAGTCGTCCTTGTTGCGACGGTAGAACAACCCGCTCTCAACGTAGTCGCCTGCCCCGAGCTCGGTCCGGTTGTTCGCCGCGACGAGGACAGTCTGGAGGTTCTCGGTCTCGTCGGAATCAAACGGAGTGTAGAGGTTCGGCCAGCCGAAGAAGCTGGCCTGGTAGCCCGCAAACAGGTCCGTCCGCGACTCAGGGGCGTTCCATTCAAGCCGGGCGCTCGCCCGGTCAAAGTGAAAGTCCCCAAAGGGCACCGTGCCGTTTCCCGACGAGTGGGCCCAGTCGGCATCGCCCGCCAGGTGGGTTCCCCCGACCCCCGCAAAGCCCTGGTAGACCTCCTCGCGCTCCAGGCCGTCGTCCCCCAAGGATGCCGAGACGAAGCCGGCATTGGAGACCGGCCTCCAATCGTAGCCGACCGCCCCCCCGGTCGAGTTCATCGAGTCGATGGCGTGGGCGGCGCCGGTGAGGACCTGCGGGGCCCCGAGCATCGACGGCGCTATGGGGAGCTCCGTCAGGTAGTGGCCTGTCTGCGGGTCGAAGATCGAAAGGGCACCGACGACCATGCCCGTGTTCTCGAACGTGTCGCCCCGGATGGTGACGTCGGACTGGGCCTCGGCCATGTTGCGGGGCTCGATGTCGACGAGCGGCTCGTACCTCAACGCGGAAACCGGCATCGCGAACGTGCCCGCGGGGGACTGGTTCGCCACGCTCGGGGAGTACACCATGACGGGCGCCATGCTGGTCGCTTCATCCTGCGAGAGCAGGCGTGACGCCGCGGCGAGGAATAGGGCCGCGGCCGGGATTGATGCACTCTGAAATGACCTCATGGCGACTGACCCGTAACAGCCGCCAGGCAAAAAACAAGCCCTTCGTTAAGTCAGCAAATGAAACGCCTTAACAATGGGCCCCGCAGACCCCGGGAACCGAACCGACACGATTATTCCTTGTCGCCGTCCTCGCCAATCGCCTCGACCGGGCATCCCTCGAGTGCTTCCATGCACTGGGCAATGTCCTCTTCGGTCTCGGGCTGCTTGTTGACATACGAATGTCCTCCCTCGTCATTGCGAGTGAAGAAGTTGGGGGCCGTCTCACGGCATAGATCGCAGTCGATACACTGCTGATCCACGTAAAACTTTCCCTGCGCATTCTGCGCCCATTTGTCAGCTTTGTTGGCCATAGAGGTGTGACTAACGCACATCGGCGAGGCCGTCCTGTCAAGGGAGGAACCGGGATTACCGTGCCCGGCCCCCGCTGGAAGGACCGGGTTCCCGCCGCACCCGGCCTAAGGCTGCTTGTCTTTCGATACCCGCCGCATACGATGGCACGATGATTCAGGACAGGCCGTACATGCGAAACAGTTACGAAAGGGGCCGCTCGAGCGCCCTGACGTGGCTTGTGAGCGTGATCGTGGCCGTGTTCGTGATCCAGAACGTGGTCCGAGTGCCCGGCATGGGCTTCGGCCTCGAAAGGCCCCTGGCCCTCACCCCCGATGGCCTCAGGGCCGGGCACCTCTGGATCCTGCTGACCTACGGGTTCCTGCACAGCACCGGCAACCTGTTGCAGGTGATCGCCTACCTACTCGGCCTCTACTTGGCCGGGAAAGAGGTGCTGCCGTTGATGGGGGCCCGGCGCTTCATCGGTCTCTATTTCTTCTCACTGCTGTCAGGGGGGCTCCTTTGGGCCGGCGTCCATTGGCACGAGCCCGACATGCTGATGGGGGCCTCCGCCGCCGTTTGCTCGCTGATCGTCGTCTACGCGTGCTTCTTTCCCAACCGCGAGATCAACGTACTGCTGTTTTTCGTGCTCCCGGTCTCGGTCAAGCCGAAGCACCTTGCGCTCAGTTTGCTCGCAATAGACCTGTGCGGGCTTGTCTTCTACGAGCTCATGAGGCTGCCCTTCCCTTTCTATGCCGCACACTCCGCGCACCTGGGCGGCATGGCGGCGGGGTGGATCTACTACCGCTACGTCCACGACTCCAAACTGAGCTTTTCGTCGGGGCGGCCCGAGATCGAGCTCCCGCGCTGGATGAAGCAGCGCTCGCAAGCCGCGCCCGAGCGTGCGGCAAGGCCCTACACCGTTAACCTGGGCGACCGCGGGAGCCTCAAGGCCGAGGTGGACCGCATCCTCGACAAGATCAATAGCCACGGATTCGCATCCCTTTCGGACGGTGAGAAGCGGATCCTCGACGAGGCAAGGGACTTGATCGGCCGGCGGTAATTCTCAACGGCGGACTGTGAACAAGGGACCGCTCAGCGCCGAGTCGCTGCGACGCATTGAGCGGCTCCGCTCCGCGAGCCCGCTTTACGCGCTCGAACTCACGCGCAGGCCCGGGATAGCCTACTGGCTGGAGGAGCCCCGCAATCTCCTGGAGCCGTTCAGGTTCAGCGCGTTCCTCGAGACGTGGGCGGAGTTCGCCCCGCGTCCTCCCGAGGACAGCGACGAGGCAAGGCTGGGCGCGCTGCGCCAATGGCGCCGCCTCATGTCGATGAGGATCGCCCATCGCAGCGTGAACGCGATCGCAGACGAGCCGGGCACGGTCGAGGAGCTGACTCTGCTCGCCGAGTTCTGCCTGCGCGAGTGCCTCTTGCTTGCGACCCGGCGCTGGAGGGAGCGCCTGGGCGATCCCTGGGACCGGGCCGGCGGGGCGCCGGCGCGATTCTGCATTCTAGCCCTCGGGAAGCTCGGGGGCCGGGAGCTCAATTTCTCATCGGACATCGACCTCCTCTACCTCTACGAGGGTGAAGGATACTGCCGCAGGAACGGCCAGCAGACATCCTGCTCCAACGAGGAATTCTTCACGCGCGTCGCCGAGACCGTGACTCTATGGCTAGGCGAGCGGACCGAGGACGGGTTCCTTTTCCGCGCGGACGTCAGACTCCGGCCCGATGGCGCCGTCGGGCCGCTTGTGCGCTCCCTGAGGTCGCTCGAGTACTACTACTCGACCTCCGGACAGACATGGGAGCGGCTGGCGATGATCAAGGCCAGGCCTGTTGCGGGCAGCATCGAGCTCGGGGCCGAACTTCTGGAGAGCCTGCACGCCTTCCGCTACCCGCGCCGGCCGCCCCCAAGCCTCATCGAGGAGGTGGCCGCAATGAAGGCCAGGAGCGAGGCCGAGATCGTGGGCGTCGATGCCCTCGAGCGGGACGTCAAGCTCGGTCCCGGCGGCATACGCGAGATTGAGTTCGTGGCCCAGTCCTTGCAGCTGCTCAACGCCGGGCACTTCCCCTTCCTGCAGACGCATTCGACGGCTGAGGCGCTCTCCCTCTTGGCCCGGTACGGCGTTATGGAGGCCGCCGAGGCCGCAGGACTCGCGAGGGCCTATTGGTTCCTGCGGAGAGTCGAACACCGCCTTCAGATCAGGGAGGAGGACCAGACCCATCGGGTTCCCCGGGAGGCGGCCGAAACCAGGAGCCTGGCCGAGTCGCTGGGGTTCGACTCCTCCCAGGCATTCGAGGCGGCCCTGACGCAGGCACGCTCGGACGCTCACATCGTTTACTCGGAGCTCTTTGCCGACCGCGGCCTCGACGATGATTTGGAGTCGTGGTGGTCACTGCTGACCACCGACCGAGTCTCACCCGGCGCCATGGCACGTTTGACGGCCTGGTTCGGCCCCAGTGCCGGCGGCGAGGCGGCCGAGGCGGTCAGGGTATTCGCGCGCGGGGGCCGGCACATGCCAGTCACGCGGGAGCTCGCCGTCCGGTTCCAGCACGTTGCGCGCTCCTTCGACGTCTTTCATGGGGAACTTGCACGACCAATCCTCACCCTCGCCAGGCTGTCACGGTTCGCCGAACGCTACGGAACGCGGCCCCAGTTTCTCGGTTTCTGGGCCGAGAATCCGTTCCTCTTCCGAATCTTCTGCGTCCTCTTTGACCGGAGTGAGTCGGTCGCCGAGCTTCTGAGCGGCCACCCCGAGATCGTTGAGGAGGTGCTGCGGCCCCAGGTGCTACGCCGCCACGTCGGATCCGCCACCCTCGGCGAAGACATCCGCCTTGCCGCGCAGGCCCCCGGATTTCGCGACTGGCTCTGGCTCTATGTCAGGGCGGAGCAGGTGCGCTATGCCCTGGGGGGGATCCAGGGCACCCTCGGCCCGCTGGAGACAGAGGCTGCGATCTCGGGTCTCGCCGAGGCCGTCCTGAGGGAGCTATGCCGCGACAGCGGGGTCGTCGTCGTCGCACTGGGAAAATTCGGGAGCGGCGAGCTTTCCTTCGGCTCAGACCTCGACCTGCTGTTTGTCGCCGCGGATGGCGCCGAGGACCAGGCCGCTCACACCGTCGACCGGGTCCGGGCGTTCCTTCGACGCGGCGGCCCCATGGGGCCCGCCTTTGAGACCGACCTTCGCCTGCGCCCCCACGGGCCCGCGGGCCCTCTGGCGACCTCCGTCGCTGCACTTAACGCCTACCACCGCGGTGGCGGCGGCCAGCTTTGGGAAAGGCAGGCCCTGGTCCGAGCACGGGTCGTCGCGGGGCCTGACGAACTGGCCGAGCTTTTCGAGTCGTGGCGCCTGCGTCTGCTCTACGACGCACCGGCGACGCGCGCCGAGGCGGGCGAAATACGGGCGATGAGGATGAAAATCGAGAAGGAGCTTGGCATGGGACCCAGGGGAGCCGCCTTCAAATCGGGTATGGGGGGGATATCCGACATCGGGTTCCTGACCCAGGCGCTGCAACTTCGCCACGGCCACGCCCATCCCGGCACGCGTACAGCCGGCACACGCCAAGCCCTCCGGGCCCTTGCAGACGAGGGCCTCATAGACCGCGAGGACGCCACCCGGCTCCTCCATAACTATGAGTTCCTTCGAAAAGCCGAGACGGCGCTGCGCCTTGACGCCAACAGCGCGATTGTCTCGCTCCCGTCCGACGAAGAGGGGCGACGGGCGCTCGCAAGGTGGCTGGGATTCCAGGATCTGCAGGCGTTCATGGGCGAGCACCTGTCCCGGATGGCGCAGACGCGCCAAATTTTTGACAAAACCGCCTCCCTTCTTGAATTAACCGATACCCCGTGAAACAATTGCACATCGCGCGCGTCTGACTCTTCTAAGAATGATATCTCCCCTAGTCTTAATGCGCAGATGGACTGCACTTTGCGTGCTGATCGTCTGCCCGGTGGTTGGTTTTTCAGCCACCGACCGCAAGTTTGTCACGTCGGAAACCCTGTCCGCGGAGGCGCAAACCTTGATCCAGCTGCTCGAGAACGACCATTACAACCGGACGGCCGTCACCTCCAACGACTATCCCCTGGTCATCAAGGAGTACATGGCGGCCCTCGACCAGCAGCACCTCTTCTTCCTCGACTTGGACAAGCAGGACTTCCTCAAGCGCTACGGAAACAACGTCTACTACAACGTCTCCTACCTCGGAAAGATCGATGCGGCCTACGACATCTTCGGCGTATACGACGACCGAATCACGGCAAGGGTCGCCTGGATCTTCGCGGAGCTGAAGAAGGACTTCGACTTCTCAAGCAATGACACCTTCCGGCTCGATCGCTCGAAGTCCGAGTGGCCTGCCAACGCGGTCGAGGCGGACGACCTTTGGCGCAAACGGCTGAAATTCGAGCTCCTGGAGGAGCTGCTCAACAAGAAGACGCTCGACCAGGCTCGAGAGGTCGTGCGCAAGCGCTACGAGAGGATTCTGAAGACCGTCGGGGAGACCGAGGGAAGCGACCTTTCGGAGACCTTCCTGAGCACGATCGCCGGCCTCTACGACCCCCATTCAACCTACATGTCGGCGGACTATCTCGAGGACTTCAGCATCCAGATGAAGCTGCAGCTTGTCGGGATTGGCGCCATGCTCAGCATGCAGGACGACACCTGCACCGTTAAGGAGATCGTACCCGGGGGCCCCGCGGACCTAAACCGGATGCTCAAGCCTAACGACAAGATCATCGCGGTGGCCCAGAACACCGGGGAGCCCGTGGAGATCATAGGGATGAAGCTGCGCAAGGTCGTCGACATGATCCGCGGCGCCAAGGGCACCCGCGTTCGCCTCATCGTCGAGCCCGCGGCAGCGACGGACACCTCGGTGCGCAAGGAGATCGTGATCACCCGCGACATCGTCAAGCTGGACTCGGCGCGGGCGCGGGCGGCGGTGTTCCAGGTGCCTGGGCCGGGCGGCAAGACCGTTCCCCTCGGCGTCGTGACCCTTCCCGCGTTCTATGGTCCCGGCGAGGACGGGGACACCGACGCCGACAAGACCAGCGCCAGCGACGATGTCGCGAAGCTCGTCGTCCAGCTCAAGCAGGCCGGCATCCAGGGCTTGGTGCTCGACCTCCGCCACAACGGCGGCGGCTATCTCAGCGAGGCGATCCGCCTAGCCAGCCTCTTCATCCACCGGGGACCCGTGGTGCAGGTGCGCAGCTCCGAGGGCGAGATACAGGTGGAAAGCGACACTGCCGACCACCTTGTTTACGACGGCCCGATGGCCGTGTTGGATGACCGCTTCAGCGCCTCCGCCTCCGAGATCGTCGCAGGCGCCCTGCAGGACTACGGCCGGGCCGTGGTGATCGGGGACACCTCGACCCACGGCAAGGGCACCGTCCAGGCGGTGATCGAGATGAACCGGGTCAACCGCGAGCTTGCCCGCGCACCGGACAAGACCGGGGCCGCCAAGATAACGATCCAGAAGTTCTATCTGCCCGACGGCTCCTCGACGCAGCTTAAGGGGGTCATCTCGGACATCGTCCTTCCCTCCATCGACGAGTTCCTCCCCATCGGCGAATCCGATCTTCCACACGCCCTGGTCTGGGACAAGATCCCGACAAGCCGCTTCGAGGGAGTCCCCATTGACGCCAAACTGCTGGCGCGCCTGCGCCAGGAAAGCGACGCGCGCCAGGGAAAGCTCGAGGAGTTCGCGTTCCTGCGCCGGTACGTGGAGTGGTTCAAGGCCCGCGAGGCCCAGAAGCTGATCTCCCTCAACCTCGAGGACCGGCGCAAGCAAAAGCAGGCCGACGACGCGTTTCGCAAGGAGATAAAGCTGCAGCGTGAGAAGCTGGCCAAGGAGGACTACCCCTACAAGGAGTTCAGGCTGGGCCCGCCGCTGCCGCCCCGGATAACGGCGGAGAAGACGCCCGAGGTGAAGGACGCCGACAAGGACAAGGACGACGATGACTCGGACTCGGAGGACCTCGAGGAGGATCAGAGTATCGACGCCTACGGGAAGGTGGATGTCTCGCTGCGCGAGGCGCTGCGCGTCGTCGACGACGCCATCGAGCTCGGGCGCGACCATGCGTACTGGGCGAGCAACCACGCCCCCCTGACCGTCACCTCAAAAGGCTGAGGCCGCCTCAGCGCCAGGCCAGGAAGAAACGGTCCCGGCCGCTCAGGTCCTTTAGCGACTCGGACCTCGCGTATCCAGCACCCGAAAGCAGGAGGGCCAGCCTGGCGTGGTGACCTGTCCCGGTCTCCACCGCGAGCATGCCCGCGGGTTGCAGCACCGCTGCGGCCAGCAAGGAAATCCGTTCAAGGTCGGCGAGCCCCGCGTCCCCGGCCAAAAGCGCGCCGATGGGCTCGTGCTCGCGCACCTCGGGCTCCGCAGACCCCACCTCGTCCTGCGACAGGTAGGGCGGATTTGAGACGACAAGGTCAAAGCGGGCCTCCTTGGGCAGGCCCTCGAACCAGTCGGACTGGACAAACGTTATCCTGTCGGCGAGCCCGGTCGATGCGGCGTTCTCCCGCGCAAGCTCGAGGGCCCCGGGGCTCTCGTCGATGGCCGTTACGGCTGCCTGGGGATAGGCAACGGCAAGCGCGAGAGCGATGGCGCCGCTTCCCGTGCCAAGGTCCAGGATGGTCGCAGGCGCGGTCCCCACGCGCGCCACAACCGTCTCGACAAGCAATTCGGTTTCCGGCCTCGGGATGAGCGCACGGCCGTCTGTCTTCAGCCGGAGGCCGCAAAAATCAGTGTGCCCGAGCACGTGCTGCAGGGGCTCGCGCCTGCCCCGCCGCCGGACGAGCTCGCGGACGGCCGTGAGCTCGGCCTCGCTGAGCGGGCGCTCGAACTCAAGGTACAGGCGCATGCGCGGCAGCCCGAGGACGTGGCCGAGCAGCAGCTCGGCGTTGAGTCGGGGAGACTCGATGCCCTTGGAGGCGAAGAATTCGGAGGTCTTCTTGACGACCTCGAGTACGGTCAGCATGGGCGGCCGCGGGAAATCAGCTTTGGGCACGGGGCCGGTCAGCCTAGCTCAGCCGACGGCTTCACCAGCTCATACGAGCGGCCCTCGAGGGCGGCGAGGCGTTCCTCATAGTGGCCCTTCTGGAGGGCCGCAATCAGCGGGCCGATCGCGCCCTCCATCACCTGGGGCAGGCCGTGGAGTGTCAGCCCGATCCGGTGGTCGGTCACGCGGTTCTGCGGGAAGTTATAGGTGCGGATGCGCTCGCTGCGGTCACCGGAGCCAATCTGGCTGCGCCGCTCCGCCGCGTATTTCGCCTTCTCCTCGTCCTCCTTCAGCTTGAGCAACCGTGACCTGAGGACGGTCATCGCGCGCCCCTTGTTCTTTAGCTGGGAGCGCTCGTCCGCGCACTGGACGATGAGTCCCGTCGGCTTGTGGAGGATTTGCACCGCGGAGTCGGTGGTGTTGACCCCCTGCCCTCCCGGGCCGCTTGCGCGGGCCACCGTGATCTCGAGGTCCTCGGGGCTGATCTGGATGTCCACCTCCTCGGCCTCCGGGAGTACCGCCACGGTCACGGTGGAGGTATGGATCCGGCCGCTGGCCTCGGTTACAGGCACGCGCTGCACCCTATGGACCCCGCTCTCCCATTTGAGCTGCTTGTAGACGTCCGTGCCCGAGATGAGGAACGCGACCTCACGTAGGCCTCCCCTCTCGGTATAGCTGCTGCTCATGGGCTGGACCTTCCAGCCCCGGGAGTCGGCGTACTTCTGGTAGCAGCGGAAGAGCTCGGCGGCGAACAGCGCAGCCTCGTCGCCCCCGGTTCCGGCACGGATCTCCATCACCGTGTTGCGCGAGTCGGAGGGCTCGGGCGGGATCATCGCCACCAGCACTGCCTCGCGCAGATCGGCCGCCCTCTTCTGCAGGTCCGGGATCTCCGCTGCGGCAAGGGCGCGCAGCTCCTCGCTGGAGGAGGCCTCCCTCGACAGGGCCCCGGCGTCCCCAAGCTCCCGCTCGACCCGTGCGTGGTTTTGGTAGTCCTCCACCAGCTTGCGCAGCTTCTGCTGCTCGCGCGTCACGTCCGCGGCACGCCGGGGGTTCGCGTAAAAAGACGGGTCAGCCATCTGCGCATCGAGCTCGTCGAGGCGCCGCTGGAAGGGGGAGATATCTGGAAGGGCATCCATGTAAGGCCTATTTGCGAATTGCGCGTGCCGCGTCCGGAGGCCTAGCATATCACCTCACGCACCGCATGGCCGCGACGCTCTTCACTCAGAACACTATCGCCTGCATCTGGGACTTCGACAAGACCTTAATCCCGGAGTACATGCAGTCGCCGCTTTTCAGGCGGTACGGCGTCGACGAGTCCATGTTCTGGTCGGAGACGAACGCCCTCGTTGAAAACTACCGCAAACGCGGCTACACGCTCTCAAGCGAGATCAGCTACCTTAACCACCTGCTCACCTACGTGCTCGCCGGCCGGATGCCCGGGTTGAACAACGCCGTCCTGCGCGAGTGCGGCAAGGAGATCCGCTTCTACCCCGGCCTGCCGGACTTCTTCGGTCTGTCCAAGTCGTGGGTTTCGGAAAGGCCCGAGTACCGCAAGCACGACATCCGCCTCGAGCACTACATCGTCAGCACGGGCCTTGCGCAGGTCATACGCGGAAGCGCCATCGCGCCCCACGTCGACGGGATCTGGGGCTGCGAATTCATCGAGAACCCGCTCCAACCCGGCTTCCTTCAGCAAAAGGAGCTCGAACTGAGCGCCGCCGCGGAGATCGCGCAGATCGGCATGGTCATCGACAACACGACCAAGACCCGCGCCCTCTTCGAGATCAACAAGGGCTCAAACAAGAACGCCTCGATCGACGTGAACTCGATGGTCGCCTCCGAGGACAGGCGGATCCCGTTCCAGAACACCCTGTACATCGCGGACGGCCCGAGCGACATCCCAAGCTTCTCGGTGGTCAAGGGCAACGGCGGCATCGCCTACGGCGTCTACAATCCCGCGAAGCAGGACGAGTACGAACAGAACGACCGGCTGCGCAAGGCCGGAAGGATAGACCACTACGGGCCCGCGGACTACACTCCGGCCAGCAGCACGACTCAGTGGCTTCGCCTGCAGGTCCTCGGGATCTGCGAGCGCATCGTCAGGGATCGTGAGGCCGCTCTCTCGCAGCGGACGGCGCGCCCGCCGCGTCACCTCACGTCCACTCCCGGCGAGGAGTCCGCCAAGCGCACGCCCAAGTCGCCCGAGCAGGCCAAGTTCCTGGACTGAGCGAGGCTCAGATAAGCTTGCTCGCGCCTCTGGTAGTCGGCTGCGAGGTTTGCAGCCCGGTGGGCGTAGTCGACGGCCGAGGCCGGAGGATGGCCCGCGGTGGCCGCCCTGATTCCACCGTTCCAAGCGAGAGCGATCCGGTAGGGTGTCACGGCGATGCCGCGGCGCTCGAGTTCGCTCCTTAGCCAGTCGTAGTGCTTCACGGCCACGGCGTCGGACACGCGCCGGTCCAGGGCGGCCTGGAAGGGGACGCTGGTGTGCATCCGCCAGGTTCCCTCCCTGAATTGGTAGGCACCGAGTTCGCCCAGGTTGCCCGGCTGCTGGGAGTCCTGAGGGTTCTCGAGCTGGTGGATGGCCTGGAGCGTGGCCCAGCGCTCCGAGGCCCTGACGGGCGCGGCAGCCAATAGCGCAAGGCCAAGAACGGCCAGCGCCGCCCGCAGGATCGTGGGCTTGTGAGGTGTGGTCTTCATGGCCGCCGCAGACCGCTGCCCTGCACCCGGAGTTCAACGGGGCGCCGAGATAAATCCGACAAAAAGGGGGAACCCTCGGGCCATTGCAAATTGCATGGCTGTGAATAACTTGCGAATAGGTGGGCGCAATCCCCTGTCAGTCAACAAATTCCTCTACGAGTCTTGCGATAAGCGCCGACCATCCTGTCTGGTGGTTGGCCCCGAGCCCCTGCCCCGTGTCCCCGTGGTGATACTCATGGAACCAGAGCAGATCGCGCCAGTGGGGGTCGCCGGCAAAGGCGGTTTCCCCGCCCATCGCGGGCCTGCGGCCGTCCGGCCCTGGCATGAAAAGCGAGATCAGCCTGCGCGCGAGCTCGCGCGCGATCTCCTCCAGGTTGAGCCGGCGGCCGCTTCCGGTCGGGAACTCCATTTTGAAGGCGTCGCCGTAGAATAGGTGGTAGCGCTGCAGGGCCTCGATCAGGAGGTAGTTAATCGGCAACCAAATCGGGCCCCTCCAGTTCGAATTGCCCCCAAAGAGCGAGGAGCGCGACTCCCCGGGCTCGTAGCCGACCCGGTGGACCTCGCCTGCGATCTCAAGGGTAAAAGGGTTGTCCTTGTAGGCGCGCGAAAGCGAACGGACGCCGTGGGGCGAAAGGAATTCTTTCTCGTCAAACACGTAGCGCAGCACGCGTTCGAGCCGCTCGCGTGTGGGGATCGCAAGGAGTCGCCGGCCCGGGTCGCAGCCGTCCCGAGCCATGTAGGAGATGTGAGAGGCAAGGTCCTTGCGGTTCTCGAGGAACCAGCGGGTGCGCTTCGCGAAACCAGGCAGCTTGTCGAGGCGCCCCTCCTCGATGAACTCCACAGCAAAGAGGGGGATGATGCCGACGATCGAGCGCAGCCGGAGGGGATACGCTCCTGCATCGACCAGCAACTGGTCGTAGTAGAAGCCGTCCTCCTCATGCCAGAGGCCCGAGCCGCCCAGCCGGTTCATCGCGTCGGCTATGGCGACGAAATGCTCGAAAAACTTGGATGCGATGTCCTCGTAGACCGGGTCCTCTTCCGCGAGCTCGAGCGCGATCGCGAGCATGGTGCTACAGTAGAACGCCATCCATGCGGTGCCGTCCGCCTGCTCGAGCTGGCCGCCGCCCGGAAGGGGCTTCGAGCGGTCGAACACGCCCACGTTGTCCAGCCCCAGGAATCCCCCGCTGAAGATGTGGCGGCCGCCTACGTCCTTCCTGTTCACCCACCATGTGAAGTTGACGAGCAGCTTCTGGAAGACCCTCGCCAAGAATGTGCGGTCCCGGGACCCGCGGGGGGCGGTCATCTTGTAGACCCGCCAGCACGCCCAGGCATGCACCGGGGGGTTCACCTCGCAGAAGTTCCACTCGTAGGCCGGTATCTGCCCGTTCGGGTGCATGTACCACTCCCTCAGGAGCAGGTTGAGCTGCTCCTTCGCGAACACCGGGTCCAGGCGGGCCATCGGGAGCATGTGGAAGGCGAGGTCCCAGGCTGCGAACCACGGGTATTCCCACTTGTCAGGCATCGAGATGATATCCCGCGAGAAGACCTGCGGCCAGTCGCTGTTTCGCCCCGACTTGCGCTGCTCAGGCGGGGGCGGGCCCTTTGTGTCGCCGAGCAGCCAGTCCTCGACCACGTAGTGGTAGAATTGCTTTGTCCAGAGAAGCCCTGCGTTGGCCTGGCGCGCCACCTTCCTGGCCTCGGCATCTGCGGGGCCCGGCAGCGACGCGTAGAACTCGTCTGCCTCGCGGCTGCGCGTCGCCATGACCTTCTCGAATTTCCTGCCAAACGGCGGCGACCCGCCCGCGGCCTCGGGCCGCAGGCGCAAGCGCACCGACCGGGACTCGCCGGGGCGCAGCTCCAGGATGAAATGCGCGGAGCACTTTGTGCCCACGCTCCGCGGGTTCGCGGCGGCGCCCGGGACGCCGGTCACCTGGTCCCCGATCGTATCCTTGGTGTAGGGGGATTCGTTCCCGCTGCCGAAGAGCAGCCGCGCGTTGGTCTCGTTTTCCGTGAAGAGCAACGGGACCGCGCCCTGGGGCCCCGGCTCGACGTCCAGCACCATGCGGCCGAGGGTTTCGTGGTCGGCCAGCACCCGGGTCGCGCAAGCCGCAGACATCGCGGGCTTCTGGCCGCACCCTTCGTGCCGGCAACCCCAGGACCACGTGTTGCGGAACAAAAGGGTCGGAAGAAGATGCAGGAGCGCGAGGTCTGGGCCTCGGTTGGAGGCGGTCAGCCTGATGCAGATGTCGTCCGTGTCGGCCTTGGCGTACTCTGCGGCGACGTCGAAGTACCGGCCGCCGGCGAAGACGCCCGTGTGCGCGAGCTCGAACTCGGGATCTTCCCTCGTTCGCCGGCGGGATTCCTGCCGCAGCTGCTCATAGGGGAACGCGGCCTGGGGGTACTTGTAGAGCGCGCTCATCCAGGAGTGCGTGGGAGTCGAGTCGGTGTAGAAGTGGCACTCCTTGATGTCCTCCCCGTGGTTTCCCTCCTCGTTGGTAAGGCCAAACAGCCTCTCCTTGACGAAGGGATCCCGGCCGTTCCACAGGGCCACGGAAAAGCAAAGCCGGCATTCGCGGTCGGTGATCCCCATCAGGCCGTCCTCGCCCCAACGATAGGCCCTTGAGCGCGCCTGCTCGTGGGTGAAATACCTCCAGCTGTCGCCATCGGCCGAGTAGTCCTCCCGCACGGTGCCCCACTGCCGCTCCGACAGGTAGGGCCCCCAGCGCTTCCAATTCCTCGCCCGCGTGGCGTCTTCCGCGAGGCGGGTCCTCTCAGCGTTTGAGGGTGTCGGGTCGGGCATGGGGCTTTCGAAATACTAGCCCTGGTGCCCCTTCCTTGCAATGGCCTCCCGCCCCCGGACCTTGCGCTCAGAGGAGCCTGCGCAGGGCCGCGACCCCCGCCCTGCTGACGAGGGCGAAGTCATAGCCCCGGTCCGACCATATCGCGGCTGCGCCGCCCGACTGTTCCACAAAGGTGGGCTCCCTCGGCGCAGCCTCACCCATCGTCGGGTCGTGGCGCACCACGTACAGATGGAACATGACCCCGTTGCGCGAGAAGCAGACCTCGAGCACATCGTGGCCGGCAAAGCCGAGCGTGCGGCAGCCCGAGAGCTTGAGCCGGTCAAAGTCGATCTGGTCCGCGACCCTCATTGGCGCCGCACCGGCTGCCAGGCTGCCAATCAGTGCCGCCGCCGGCTCGCCCTCGCCCCCATGCGGCTTGTCGGCCGTGGTGTCGTTGATGGCAAAGCCCGCGTAGCCGCCGATCACGTTCTCGGTGTGCACAGGCGCCCTCTTTACCGCCACGAGGATCGCCAGCGCCGCGGCTGCTGCGAGCCCAGCGGCCCACGCAAACCTGCCAACGATCCCGCGCGGGTGCGCGCTCACCCGGGCCCCCGCCAGTATCGCCTCGCGCAGGCCCGCCTGGGGCGTGATTTGCCCCAGCTTCGACGCCACAGCCGCATCGAAGGCGCGCGAGCGCTCGAACCAGCGCCCGAGCTCCGGATCCGCTCCCGCCATGCGAAGGGCCTCCCCGAATGACGGGTTTGCCGTGTCTTCGCCGCTCGGCCGGAAGGCGGAAAGAATGAACTTGGCCTCTTCGTTGGTCATGACGCTCGCGCTCCTTTGGTATTGGGGAAGGGCAGCACTTTCGAGGCGGGCGAATCAGCCCTTTCCAGGGCGACCCTCAGCTGCGCCTTTCCTCGGGAAAGGCGCGACATCACGGTCCCGATCGGCACGTCCAGCGTGCTCGCGATCTCCTGGTAGGACATGTCCTCGATGTAAAACAGGGAAAGGGGCGCCCGGAACGTCTCATCCACCGTCCGGAGCGCGGCCATCACCGTGCTGGCGTCGATTCGCGAAACCCGGTCGACGTCCTCAGCCACGGGCTCCTTCTCGCCCGGGGGAAGATCCTCAAGCGACGACGAGCGCTGCTCGCGGCGCCGGCCGCGGAGGAATTCACGGTAAAGCGTCGTGAACAGCCACGACTTGGCCTTCGAGAGCTCGCGCAGGCCGTGCCCCTTGGTCGCCCATATGAAAAAGGTTTGCTGTACGAGGTCCGACGCGTCCGAGCCGTTGCGGGCGAGGCTGAGCGCAAAGCGGTAGAGCGAACCGTAGTTCGCGTCCACAAGCTGCGTGAAGGCCTCGTCATTCATGGGTTTGCTTTGTCTTGGAGGCCCGGCGTCAGTGTTTTATTCCAATTCGTCTGGAAGATTGAAAGCATTCCCGGAGCCCACCTTGCCCGCCCTACGACTCCACCTCCCCCCCAACCTTGCGGCGGCCGCCGCGCGCAACGCCGTGGCGCTGCGTGTCGAGCTTGCGGGCACGGAGCCCGAAGCCGAGGTCATACCCGTCCTGGCCCTGCTCCAATCCTGGTGCGGCACCCCTAGGCCGCCCGCCTTCATCCAGTTGACACGCAAACAGCTGCGCGACTTGGTGGGCGCGGCTGCGGGCCTTCCTCTGTTCGTCGAGGGATCAACGCTGGTGGCTTGGTCGCACGACGAAGTCCTGGTGGATCCCGAACCCGGCCCCTCCGCCGGCGCGCAGCCAAGGCACGCCCCCGAGCCCCCGGGACCCCGTCGGTCCCCTGTCGCGCGGGAGCCGCTGCTCGTTGACGGCTCCGAGCACTACCTGGCGGTCACGTTGCCCTCCCGCGAGGACAGCCGCTACCGGAGCGCGGTCGAGCTGATCAAGTCAGCGGGCTTCGTTCTCGAGCCCTCGAACCGCAAGTGGTGGCTGCGGGATCGGCACAAGACCCTGACCTTTCTCGCCGCGCATGCGGACAGGCTGCGCACGGAATTCAGCGCGGAATTCACCTCGAACTTCAAGGCGCGGACCTCGCACCTTACGCAGGCGCAGATCGCCTGCGAGGCGGTGCCCTCGGGTGCTGGGTTCAACGTCGAGATCGCCCTGAGGGCGGCCGATGCGAGCGAGGCCCTGGTACGCGAGGCGGTGGCCTCGGGCCGCAGCTACCTGGAGGCCGGAGGCAAGGTGGTGTTGATCGACCCCGCGCGCCTGCAGAAGCTGGCCCGGGCCCAGAGCGCCCTTACCGACACGGGACCAGGCGAGCCGTCCGCGAGGCGCTCGGGCCTGATCGCCACCGCACGCGCCGCCGAGGTGGAAGACCTCCTCGAGGCGCTGTCGCCGGGATTCCGCCCTCCCGAGGAGTGGCGCTCGCGCACGGAGGCCCTGCGCAACCTCTCTCTGCTCGAGAAGGCCCCGATCCCCCCCACTCTGGAGGACCGGCTGCGCCCCTACCAACGCATCGGGGCCGCCTGGCTCTGGCACTTGCACAGGCTGGGGCTTGGGGGCGTCCTCGCCGACGAAATGGGCCTGGGAAAGACCCTCCAGGCCCTTGCGCTGCTGTGTGCCGTGCAGGCTTCTGGCGGCTCGAGCCTCGTAGTCTGCCCTGCCTCTCTCGTGGAGAACTGGCGCAGGGAGGCAACCCGCTTCACGCCCCATCTGAGGGTCTTCGTGAACCGGGGCCTCCAGAGGCTGGGCGACGCCGGCGAAGCCGCACAGTGGGACGTCGTCATCACTTCCTATGGGACGCTGGCGCGGGACCGGGACCTGTTCGCCGCCGCCGAGTTCTCATGCGTCATCGGCGACGAGGCACAGCACATCAAGAATGCCCGTTCGCAGAACGCGAAGGCCCTGCGCTCCTTGCGAGCCAAGGGCCGCTTTCTCCTCACGGGCACACCCGTTGAGAACTCCCTCGACGACTTGCGCTCCCTCTTCGAGTTCATCCTCCCGGGCTACCTTGAACGGGTCCCCCAGGGGACGCGGGGCGAGGATCGGGCCTGGTTCGACGAGCGCCTCCGCTCGAAGACCGCACGCTATATCCTCAGGCGCACGAAGGCTGCCGTGGCCCCGGAGCTGCCGGAGCGAATTGAGCAGGTCATCTGGTGCGAATTCGAGCCGGAGCAGGCCGCGCTTTACCGTTCGTTCCAGGAGGCCTCAGAGCGCGAATTGATCAACCTCGAGGCCTCGGGCGCCGGCGACGCACGGCTTAGGCTTGCGGTGCTCACGCAGCTGCTGCGGCTGAGGCAGATCTGCTGCGACCCCCGTCTGGTGCGGGAAGGCGAGCCCGGCGCTGCCGGCACCGCATACGTGGGCTCGGCCAAACTGGAGTCCTTCAGGGAGATTCTTGCGGAGGCGCTCGATGACGGCCACCGAGTCCTGGTGTTTTCCCAGTTCACCACGCTTCTTGCCCTGCTCAGGGATGACCTCGAACGCCAGGAACTTCCCTATTGTTATCTCGACGGCTCCATGACGGCCGCCGCGCGGCAGGCGCAGATCGACCGGTTCCAGTCCTCCAGCGACGTTCCCGTATTCCTGCTTTCGCTCAAGGCCGGCGGCACCGGGCTGAACCTCACCGGGGCGGACACCGTGGTGCATTTTGACCCCTGGTGGAACCCCGCGGTGGAGGCCCAGGCCACGGACCGGGCCCACCGCATCGGTCAGACACGCGTCGTGACCAGCTACAAGCTGGTGTGCGCGCAATCCGTGGAAGAAAAAGTCCTCGCGCTCCAGGATGAGAAGCGCGCGCTCCTCGCCGGCGTGTTCGAGGCCAGCGACGCGGCCGCGCAGAAGCTCACTCTCGACGACCTGCGATCGCTGGTGGGCCAGCGCTGAGCTCGCCCAAAGCTCCGTCGTTGCCGTTCGCCAAGGTCTGGGCGCCCCCCCGGGCGCAGTCCAGGACGACGCACGAGCCCAGCACCAAGAATGGCTGTGCAGGCCGGCGATTAAACCCGGCTTTGGTCGTTGCAGAAAAACAGTTCGGCTCAATAAAGCTATTGTCTTCAAAGGACGAACGGCCTGAGGCATTTAAAAGCAAAATTTTTGCGATTACCCCCGAAAGCCTGCGCCCTTCTGGCACGCCCTTTGCTCCTCAAATTGGTGAACAAATACAGAATAATTTCATTTTATTTCCTGTCCGCCTTGGCTTGCGCCGCGGGCGCACAGTCGACCCCTCGCAAGAAGATCATCATTGATCAGGACGCGTTCGGGCCCGCAGGAAGTAATCTGCAGTCGATCCTCATGGTCGTGCAGTCCCCGGACGTTGAGGTTGTCGGGGTGACCATAGAAAGCGGGGACGGTTGGCAGAAGGAGAATGTCGCCCATACCCTGCGGATGCTCGAGCTGGTGGGGCGCACCGACATCCCGGTGCTGCAGGGAGCCATCTATCCGCTCGTCAACACCGAGGAAGAGACGCGGCGCTGGGAAAAACTCTACGGCAAGCTGCCCTACAAGGGCGCGTGGATGGACGTGTGGCCGAGCTACAACACGATCAACCGACCCCATTACCACGCCGCCGACGTTGTTCCGCCGCTCGAGGAGGGCTCGCCCACGACGAAGCCGGCCCCGGAGGCCGCCGCCAACTTCATCGTGAGGAAGCTCCATGAGTTCCCTGGCCAGATCACCGTCCTCGCAATGGGCCCCCTCACCAACCTCGCACTCGTGGAAAGCCTGGACGACGGCGTCGCCGGACTCGCCAAGGAGCTGATCATCATGGGGGGAAGCTTCAATCCAGACGGCTCCACGGTCGACGAGTTTTCCCTGCAGTACGTCAACAACCCCCGTGTGGAATTCAATTTCAGGTGGGACCCCGAGGCGGCCAAGATGGCGCTCCACGCCGGGTGGAAAAAGGTCACGGTCGTCCCGACCGACGCGACCGTGCACACCAAATTCACTCGGGAACTGGTGCAGCGCTGCACCGCCGGCTCGAACGCACCCGCGGCGCTTTATGTGGGCAAATTTGGCCAGACGGGCTTTCCGATGTGGGACGAGATTGCCTCCGCCGTGTTCCTCGACCCCACGATTGTCACCAGCTCCGCCAAGCTCGCCGTCGACGTCGTGATCGACCACGGAGCCGGCTACGGATCCACCCAGAGCTGGCCGGCGGGAGGCGGGCCGGGGCTCGGCGAGCCCGACGTCACCGTCGTGAGGGCCGTCGACATCCCCAAGCTTGAGGCGATGTTCGTCGATTCCGTGCGCCGTCCGCCGTCGCCCTGAGGCTGCGGCGGGCTCAATGCCGGGTGAGGCGACGGTATTTGATGCGGTGGGGCTGGTCAGCGTCCTTGCCGCGCCTCCGCCTGAAATCCTCGATGTAGCTTGAGTAGTTGCCCGGGAACCAATGCGCGGTGCTTTCGCCCTCGAATGCCAGGATGTGGGTGGCCACGCGGTCAAGAAACCACCGATCGTGGGAAACCACCACGGCGCAGCCTGCGAAGTTCTCCAAGGACTCCTCGATGGCCCTGATCGAGTTGATGTCCAGGTCGTTGGTCGGCTCGTCCAGGAGGATGAGGTTGGCCCCCGATTTGAGGAGGCGGGCGAGGTGGACCCTGTTGCGTTCGCCGCCCGACAGTATTCCAACCTTCTTCTGCTGGTCGGCTCCCGTGAATCCGAACTGCGCGCAGTAAGCCCTGGCGTTCACCTCGCGCCCGGCCATGCGCAGGATATCCTCTCCCCCGCTGATGGCCTCGTAGATGGTCGCCCCTCCCGGAAGAGAGTCTCGGGACTGGTCGACGTGGGCGATCTTCACCGTGTCCCCGATCCTGAGCGTGCCGCCGTCGGGCTTCTCCGCACCCGTGATCAGTCGGAACAGCGTCGTCTTTCCGGCGCCGTTCGGCCCGATCACCCCGACGATGCCGCCCGGGGGCAGCGAGAACGTCAGGTTCTCGAAGATGAGGTTCTCCCCGTATACCTTGGAGAGACCCTTCGCCTCGACGACAAGCGTGCCAAGCCGGGGCCCTGCGGGAATGAGTATCTCGAACTCCTTCTCCTTTTCCGAGACGTTCTCGTTGAGCATCGACTCATAGGCCGTGATGCGCGCCTGCGACTTCACCCTCCTCGCCGACGCCGACTTGCGGATCCACTCGAGCTCGCGGGCCATCGCCTTCTGCCTGCGGTCCTCGGTGCGCTGCTCGACGGCCATTCTCCTCTGCTTCTGCTCAAGCCAGGACGAATAATTTCCCTTCCATGGAATCCCGTGCCCGCGGTCGAGCTCGAGGATCCACTGCGCGACATTGTCCAGGAAGTATCGGTCGTGCGTCACGGCGATCACCGTGCCCTCGTATCGGGCTAGGTGTTGCTCCAGCCATTGGACGCTTTCCGCATCCAAGTGGTTTGTGGGCTCGTCGAGGAGCAGGATCGGCGGCTTGCGCAGGAGCAGGCGCGCCAGGGCGACGCGCCGTCGCTCGCCGCCCGAGAGGTGGTCGACAAGCTGGTCTGCGGGCGGGCACCGCAGGGCGTCCATCGCCATCTCGACCTGGGGGCTCACATCCCAGGCTCCGAGGTGGTCGATCTTCTCCTGAAGCTCGCCCTGGCGGGCCATGATCGCGTCCTTGGCCTTGTCATCCGCGGCGTCGTTAAGCTCGTCCCATGTGGTGTCGTAGGCGGCCACTAGGTCCGTCAGGTGCTTCACCCCCTCCTCGACGCACTCCTTCACGGTACGGCCCGCTGTCAGCTGCGGCTCCTGCTCAAGCAATCCCACCTCGTAGCCTGGCTCGATGTGCACGCGGCCCTCAATGTCCGTGTCCCGCAGGGCGAGGATGCGCATCAGCGAGGACTTCCCGGAGCCGTTGAACCCGAGAACGCCGATCTTGGCCCCGTAGTAGAACGACAGCGAGATGTCGCGCAGGATTTCCTTGCGCTCTATTTTCTTCGAAACGCCAATCATCGAGAAGATGATGGTGGGCTCTTCCTCTTTTGCCATGAGCCCACTCAAGCGTAGCCCACGCCCGCGGCAAGCCCGGGGCTCCTGCCTACTGGAAGCTTAGGAAGACTCTCTAGGACCCCTGCCCGCCTTTGCGGCTCCCTCGCCCTGGGAGAGGAAGAGCCTGTCGGCGTCGTGGGTGAGCAGGTTGGCGACCATGCTCAGCAAGACCCACAAGAACCAGGGCGATGACTGTCCTGCATAAACGTTGAGTTTGCCTCATTCCCTGACTTTGCCGAGTTGCGCGGCCTCACAATTTCCCACCTGACGGCCGTGCGCAGGCCCATTCCCAGTGCAATCGGCAAAGGACCGGGATTCAAAAACTCAGATCTAGCTCATTACCATTTTGTTATCGATGTCCATCCTGTAAACCCCCTTATCGGACGCACCGGCTTTGACGCCGGTCGATATTTAATGCAGATTCCACGCCCAATGAAGGCAGTAAAGGTTCCAGCGCTTGAGTTATTTCTTCATGAAATGATTCCGCTCGCGAAGGCCATGGGGGTCGGCGTCGAAGTGAGCGACGACCGGGCCCTGGTCCTGACCGCCCCGAAGGAGCCGAATAAGAATTCGATCAATACCGCTTTCGGCGGGAGCCTTGTGGCCCTTGCGACTCTTGCCGGCTACGGCGTCGTCTGGGAGCTGATGCGCAATGAAAAGAAGGCGGACAAACCCATCTGGCACATCGTCGTCAAGGAGAGCAGGGCCGCGTATCGCCGGCCTGTGATCGGTGACCTTCGAGCGATCTGCGAGCGACCCGCCCAAGCGGCCATCGCCGAGTTCAAGGAGGCCTTGGCCCGCTACGGCAAGGCAAAGCTCAAGCTCCGCGCCGCCATCGTCGAGAACGGCAACGTGGCCGTTGACGTTCACGCGGACTTCGTCGTCCTCCGCTGATTCCCCGGGCAAGAGCCCGCCGCAGCGGCACTCAGATGTGGCGGGAGTCGGCCTCGTCCTTCTTCACGTATCCGGATTCCTGACGCTGGAAGTTCACCTGGTTTTTCTTAACGTAGGCCTGGAAGACGTCTTCCGCGCTCATCCCCAGGGTCTGAGCCAGCGAAATCAGGAAATGAAACAGGTCCACAACCTCGACGCGCGCGTTCTGCTCGTCGAATTTCTGGTACTTCGCCCACCATTTCCAGGGAACTGAATCGATGAGCTCCGACATCTCCTGCTGCATGGCGCGGGTATAGTTGAGGATCCACTTGGCCTTCTCTTCCTCGCTGGGGGGAGGCAGGGAGACGCCGATCCTTCGGTTGAGCGCGTCCTGCATTTTGAAAAGCTCATCGAATTTGTCCATGGGAGCACAACGCTGTTGCCGGCCCGTGTGGGCGCAAGATGCAATTGGACCCCAAAAGAGCCCTTTTTGGGGTTGCTCCCGCGGGGAAACAGGGCGATAGTCGGCCCCTTCGGCGCCTGCGTTTGAGCGCGTAAACATGCGCTCCGCAACGTCGTATAAACATCGACCGCTCCCGAACTTCGGTGAGCGTTGCTACAAAAAAATAAACAAAATGACAGACACAAACTCGTCCGGCGCCCCGGTCGCCCCTGCAGCCGAAACCTCGGCTCCCGCGGCCAGTGCTGAGACTCCCGCCGGCACGTTCGGCGGCACACGCGGATCAGGCCTAGCCCGCGGAAAGCGCTCCTCGAGCGCTGCAGGCCCCAAGGAAGCGCAGGTAAAGGCGGACTATAAGCCCATGGCCATCCAGGTCATTACCCCCCAGCGCGAGTACAAGAACCCGTTTGCGAGCCCCGAGCCCGCAAATGCGCCGGCCCCCGAGCCGGTCAAAGTCGAAGAGCCCGCAGCCCCCGCACCCGTCTCCACTCCGGAACCGAAGGCGGTCGAAGAGACCCCGGTTGCCCCGGCACAGGCGTCCCCCGAACCCGTCGAGGAAAAGGCAGAGATCCAGATCCTTCCTCCAGCGGAGGCGTCGCGCCCCGCCGTGAGCTGGGAATCGGCCTCCTCCATCGCATCCCGCCCCGAGGGGGAATCCTCAGACGGCTCCCGCCGCGACGATCGCCCCACCTTCCGCCCCGACCGCAGGCCGGAACCCGGCCCCTCCGGCTCCAGGCCCGAGGGCCGCGATCCACGGCCTGAGGGTCGTGATATCCGCCGTGACGCGTTCAGGCGCCAGCCGCGAGACCCGAGAGATGAGCGCCAGCCGCGTGACCCGAGGGATGAGCGCCAACCGCGCGATCCCAGGGACGAGCGCAGAGAGGCGTTTTCCGCAGCTCCCTACGCGCAGGCACCGAAGCCGGCTTCGAAGGGTTTCTTCGGCTGGCTCAAGGGACTCTTCGGCGGCAGCAAGCCGGAACAGTCCCAGGCCGAGCGCGAGTCCGGCGGCGGCCAATTCAACGAGGGCCATCGCCACCGCCGTCGCCATAGGGGCGGCCGCGGGCAAGGTGGCGGCCCGGGCTTCAGGAGCGACCGTCCCGAACAGGCTTCCGACCGGCCCTCTCAGGGCGAAAACTTCGAGAACCGCGGCGGCGAGCCCGGCGGCGGCCAACGCCGACGCAGGCACCGGGGCGGCCGCGGCCGTGACCGCGGCGGCGAGCCCCGCTCCGAAGGCCACCAGGGTGGCGGGGCCATTTAGCCCGCAAACGAGCGCGGCCCCGAGTTAATCCTTGCCAAGGCGCTCCGCAAGGAGCGCATTCGAAGGCGTCCGCTTCATGCGGGCGCCTTTTTTTTATCATCCATGGCAGACCTCGTTGTAAACGGCGGCAAGCCCCTGACAGGGACCGTCACCCCTTCGGGAAACAAGAACTCCGTGCTGCCGATCCTGTGCGCCACGCTCTTGACCGAGGAGCCCGTCGAGCTGAGGAACGTCCCGGACATCACCGACCTGGACAAGCTGGTCCAGTTCTTCCAGTCCCAGGGTTCCGTGATTGATTGGGACCGCAAGGGGGGCGTCATGCGGGTCAACCACGGCGGTTTCCGCTCCGAGTTCGTGAACGCGGAGCTTCCGCAGGACATGCGCTCGACGGTGCTTCTGTACCCCGCGCTGCTCCACAAGATGGGCTCTATCACGATCCGCTCGAATTCAAAGGGGTGCTCCCTGGGGGTGCGTGAGATAGACCCCCATCTTGACGTGCTCTCGAAGCTCGGCGCGCACGTGCGCGACGGCGACCCCCTCAGCATAACGCTCGAGGGCGGCTTCCGCGGCGCCCGCCACTGGCTTGACTACATGTCGGTGACGGTGACCGAAAATTTTGCGATGGCCGCCTCCGTGGCAAAAGGCGTCTCCACCCTCATCAACGCTGCCAGCGAGCCCCACGTGCAGGATCTCTGCGGGGCGCTTGTCGCCATGGGTGCGAAGATCACCGGAATAGGGACCAGCATGCTCTCCATTGAGGGAGTGCCCAAGCTCCATGGGGCCACGATCGAGATCGGCACCGACTACCACGAGGTCACGACATTCCTGGCTCTCGGGGCGATCACTGGCGGCGAGGTTAAGGTGCTCAAGTCGGTGCCCCAGCACTTCGACCTGATCACCCGGTCGTTCAAGAAGCTAGGCGTCGTTGTCGAGCACTCCGGAGACACGGCCTTCGTGCGGCGGGGGCAGACGCGGGTCATCGAGACGCCCTACACGAGCAACCTACTCTCCAAGATCGAGGGGGCTCCCTGGCCGTACTTCTCCGTGGACCTGCTCCCGCTCCTGATTGCGCTTTCGACGCGCTGCGACGGGACGATCCATTTCTGGAACAAGGTCTACGAGAACGGATTCTCGTGGATGCCGGAATTGGCCAAATTCGGGGCCCATGTGATCGTGAGCGACCCCCACAGGATCGTCGTGTTCGGGAACAAACCTCTGCACCCGGCCGTGGTGGACTCCCCCTATGTGATCCGGGCCGCCGTGGCGCTCACCATGGTTGCCGCGTCCATCCCGGGCCGCAGCGTGGTCCGCAACGCCGAGATCATCAAGCGGGCCCATCCCGGGTTCGTGGAGAACCTCCGTTCGCTCGGTGCGGACCTCGAGTGGAAATGACGCCCAAGAACACGGAAGGCAGCGGAGCCAAGGGAACCGGATTCGTCACCTCGACGCTGGCGGCGCCCCTCACGCCCGCGGAGGCCGCGCTGCGCCCCCTGTCGTTCGGCGACTTCGCCGGCCAGGCGAAGACGATCGAGCGGCTCCAGGTTATGGTCGGGGCAGCTAAGAAACGGGGCGACGCACTGAACCACATCCTTCTTTCGGGACCGCCGGGTCTGGGCAAGACCACGCTCGCCTTCATCCTGGGCAACGAGCTCGGCAGGAACGTGCGGATCACTTCAGGCCCTGTTGTGGAGAAGGCAGGCGACCTCGCGGGGCTTCTCACGAATCTCGAGGAGGGGGATATTCTCTTCATCGACGAGATTCACCGGATACCCAAGACCGTCGAGGAGTACCTGTATTCGGCGATGGAGGATTTCCGCATCGACATCATGATCGACCAGGGCCCCAACGCACGGAGCGTGAGGCTCTCATTGCCGCGGTTCACCCTCATAGGGGCGACGACGCGCGCGGGCCTGCTCACCTCGCCCCTGAGGTCGCGGTTCACCCTCCAGACCCGGCTCGACTACTACGACAAGCCGACATTGGTCTCGATTGTCCGAAGGACCTGTGGGCTGCTCAAGGTCGAGATTGACGACGGCGGCGCCTCGGAAATCGCCAAGCGCGCCCGGGGCACCCCGCGGGTGGCCAATAACCTCATCAACTTCGTGAGGGATTTTGCGCAGGAGCGGGCCGCGGGCGCGATCACGCGCGACGTCGCCGCCGCGGGCCTGGAACTTCTCGAGATCGACGCCGCCGGGCTGGACGAGATGGACAAGCGCATGCTGAGGGTCATGGCTGAGAATTACCGGGGCGGTCCGGTCGGCATGAGCACCATCGCTGTCGCCGTCGGCGAGGAGGCTGAGACCCTCGAGGAGGTTCACGAGCCGTTCCTCATCCAGGAGGGCTACCTGCAAAGGACCCCCCAGGGCCGGATGCTGACCGAGCGCGGCTATCTCGCGGTGGGTCTAAAGCCCTCGGACGGCAGCCAGCCCAGCCTGCTCTGACAAGTCCCGGCGAACCCGTGAACCCCCTTTCGTTCACACTGATCGTCTTCGGGATATCCTATCTTGCTGGGCTACTGGGTTCCCTCGTCGGAGTGGGAGGAGGAATCGTCGTGGTCCCCGCATTGACCCTGTTGATGGGTGTTGGAATCCAGAAGGCCATCGCCGCCTCGATCATCTCCGTCATCGCGACCTCGAGCGGGGCCGCCGCCACTTACGTGAAGGAGCGGGTCGCCAACATGCGCCTGGGCATGCTCCTTGAGATCGCCACCGTAATCGGGGCCCTGTCCGGAGCCCTACTGGCCGAGGTGGTGTCGGCGCGCAGCCTGTTCCTGATTTTCGCCATCGTCCTAGGATACACCGCCGTCTCGATGCTCAGGCCAAAGGGCTACGGAGTCTCCGCAAAGCCGGATGCACTTGCGGACAGGCTCAACCTGCACGGTTCCTTCTTCGACCGCTCGCTCGGGCGCGAGGTGGCCTACCGCGTCTCCCGGACCAAGCTGGGCCTCGCGGTCAGCTATGTCGCGGGTGTCGCCAGCGGCCTGCTGGGAATTGGCGGCGGCATCCTTAAGGTTCCCGTCATGAACCTCGCCATGGGGATGCCCATCAAGGCCTGCACGGCGACGAGCAACTTCATGATCGGCGTGACGGCCGCGACGAGCGCCGCCGTGTATTTCATGCGCGGCGAGGTGCTTCCCTTCGTGGCGGCGCCCGTCGCGATCGGGGTCCTGCTCGGCGCCAGGACGGGCGCCAGGCTCATGAGCAGCCTGAAGAACAACCTCATCCGGATCATCTTTGTGGCGGTTCTAGCGGTGTCCTGCGTGCAGATGCTGCTGAAGGGACTCCTATGAACGAGCGCAACGAGGAGCATGGATTCAAGACGGAAGAAGCCATCAGCACCCTTCTGAAAGTGGGGGTCAACACGAGCCTTGTCTTGATCGCCGCCGGCACCCTCCTGTCGTTCCTCAACAAAGGGGGCTACGAGGCTGGAGCGCCGGCAGTGGCGAAGCTCACGACTTCAGCCGGCGCCTTCCCAAGGACGGTCCACTGGCTTGCCGCCGGCATCGTCCACGGCAACGGGCAGGCCCTCATTATCTTGGGTTTGCTGCTGCTGATCATGACTCCTGTCCTTCGTGTCGCACTATCCATTCTGGGCTTCGCGCTGGAGCGCGACCGGGCATTTGTGGTGATCACCACTGTTGTGCTACTGCTGCTGTTGATCTCGTTCTGGCTGGGAAAAGGCGCCTGAAGGGTCCTTCCCGTTCACGCCCATCGACCCCTCGCGCGGCCGACGCGGAAAACGGGATGGCCTGGATGGCATGCTGCTGCGAAGCCGAGCCGCGCCTTGCCAGCCAGGGGATCACGCGCACCCGCACGAAGTAGGTCGCAGCCAAAACCATCTGGACCAAACCCATGAAGAGCAGCCAGAGGGCGCTCACGCGGGAATCCCCGGGCAGGCCGCCGGACAACCATAAGGGAAACGCACGCGGGATGATTTCCATGGCTGTGCCGATAAGCGCGAAGACGGTGGCATTGGCAGCGTTCATATTGGCGAGTTTGGCAGCGTCCCCCATTATGGGAACGAAGCCCGATAAGCTGCCCGCGTGCCAAAAAGGGTCCGTGGTCCCTAGGATCTCGCCATCAAGCCCTTAGGTGTGTGCGCATGCCCGAGGCCCTTCCCGGCCAATGCATTGTGCACAGAAAGACCGGCATCGGCCTGCAAGATGCACGCTGCCCAAGGCAGCCCGGCTTCAGACGTCTCCCAACTGGGGCCTCAGGACAATCTCCTCAACGACCGTGCGCCGTGTCATCCGATAAAGGGCGACAAACGCGGCCGCCACGTCTTCCGCAGGCATCATTCGCGCCGCAGCCACCCCACTACCCTTCCACGACGGCGAGACGGTGGCTCCTGGGTAGACGCAGCACACGCGGACTCCCTTGCCCTTGAGCTCGGCGCGCATCGCCTTGGTCAGGCCCGTGACGCCGGACTTTGCCGCTGCATAGCCGGCGGCCCCGGGATATGGGTCCAGGCCGGCAACCGAGCTCATGTTGAAGATGTCCCCCTTTCCACGGCGCACCATCGCAGGCGCAAAGGCCCGGCTCACCAGGAACACACTGCGCAGGTTGACCGCGATCATCCGGTCAAAATCGGGCACGCTCGTCGAAAGCAGCCCTCCCGCCACGTACCGGCCTGCGTTGTTGACGAGGACGTCGACGGGCCCGTACCGATGGCTCACCGCCTCCTCAAGCTGCGTCACCGCGGATTCGTCCGCCACGTCGAAGGGAAAGACGCCGGCGTCGGCCCCTAGACTGCGGCAATCGAGGGCGACGCTGGACAGGTTTGCGGAGTCCCTCGCCACGAGGGCCATCTTTGCCCCCTTCACCTCTCTAGCGAACGCCCTGGCGATCGCCGAGCCGATGCCCTGCGAAGCGCCCGTGATGAGGATGACCGTTGAGTTTCGTTTGGCGCACATGGTTGTTTGAGCAACACTAGCAGAGCACAGAGTTGAGATCCAATCAAACGGCGGAGGGAAATTCCGTTGCGCCGCAATCCGCCCGGATTGAGGATCCGGGATGGCAATGAGGTTTTGCATCCTGGGTAGCGGCAGCTCGGGCAACAGTGCCCTTGTGGTGACCGAAGGCTCGCGGATACTGCTGGACGCCGGTTTTTCGGCCCGGCGGCTGGGATCGCTCGTGGCGGCGGCCGGGGAGAAGCTCGAGCTCATCGATGCCGTGTTCATCACTCACGAGCACAGCGACCACTCCAGCGGGATCGAAAGCCTCAAGCGTTATCCCCACCTCCAGTTCTTTGCCAACGCGCAGACGGCAAAGGCGATCCAGAAGAGCCTCTCTTGGACGCCCCAGTGGCACATCTTCTCAACGGGCTCGAAGTTTCAGTACCGCGATCTCGACATCGAGAGCTTCTCCATCCCGCACGACGCGCAGGATCCCGTCGGCTTTCGGTTCACAAACGGCCTGGACGAGGACCTATTCTCACCCCGCAGGACTCTCGCATGGGTCACCGACCTGGGGCACGCCCCTCAGATCGTCCGCGAGCGCATCAAGGATTGCGATGTGGTCGTCATCGAGGCGAACCATTGCCCTCGCATGCTCGAGGCCGACACCAAACGTTCCTGGACCCTGAAGCGCCGCATTGGGGGCCGCCACGGCCACCTCTCCAACGAGCGGATGAGCGAACTCCTAGTGAGTGTTGCAAGCCCTCGTTGGCGAAGGGTTTACCTCGCCCACATATCGCGCGACTGCAACTCGCGCGATGCGGTGGAAAGCGCCCTAAAGGAGGTGAGATCCGTGATTTCCTGCGAATTCTCAATCGTCGGCCACGGCGAGGGCACGCCCTTCTACGAGATTGGTTGAACGGCCGCGGCGCCGTCCCCAAGCACCCGACCCCTATGGTTTAGGGAAGAGTGCTCCCAACGCGCCGAACTCCCTGTAGTCGTAGGCCCCGAGGCTGCTGGTCCTCGTGATTCGATTGCCGCTGTCCGGCCAGGAGGAACTGTAAACGACCTTTAGCCTGCCCGGATTGTCCGGGTCAGGGCTGGCTAGAATCTGCTGCGGCCTGGCGCCCAGCTCCTCGTTGTCCAACTCGATCTTGCGCAGGTACTGCTCTTGAATTTCGCCCGCCAGCGCCTCGCCAAACTGCTGGACCAGCGAGGCAATGAACTCCTGCTTGAGGATGCGGCCCTCGTCGGGATACGGAGGAATCTCGATGAAGACTCCCCCACCCTCAACCGTCTCGGTCTTTGCAAGGCGCGCCTCAAGCTCCATGCGCTCCAGGTGGAGTTGATTGCAGCAGTCCTGCAGGGCTTCGATCTGCCCATCGTTCAAGTGAAGGGGGTTGCTCCCTGGGTTGTCGTAAAGGTCATTGAACGTCCGCGCATAAGACGGACTCATCGACCTTTGCATAATCTTGGCTGTCCTTGCAGCGTTGGCCGCCGAGGCGGCAGGGACGATGCGGACCGGCGACCTTTCCGCTGCCGGTATGCCGGGGCTGGGCTTCGCCAATGCCGCAGCCGTTAGCCCCCTCCTTCGCTGCCAGAGCACGGCGAATGTCGCGACAATGGCCAGCAGCAGCGCGGTCTCGATGACCAATTGGTATCTGGACTTCGGAAGTAGACGCATGGCCCGGATCGGTATGGGGGTGGGTCCCTGGCGGATCGAATCTGCCACTCCACAGTCCATCGGGCCAGCCGGAACGTCTCAATGCCCGTTGCCACGGTCTCCGCGTCACCGGTTGACGCAGACTATCCCAGGAGGTTCACTTGCGGGAAATATCACGCCCAACCGAATGGACTCCAATCCTATACCTGTAACCGTGCTCACCGGGTTTCTCGGCGCCGGAAAGACCACCCTGCTCAACCGGATCCTCACCGAGAAGCACGGCCGCAAACTGGCCGTCATTGAGAACGAGTTCGGGGAGGTCGGCGTCGATAACCAGCTCGTCATCCAAAGCGACGAGGAGCTCTTCGAGATGAACAATGGGTGCATCTGCTGCTCCGTGCGGGGTGACCTGATCCGGATCCTGGGCCGGTTGCTCAAGCGCAAGGACCGCCTTGATGGCATTCTCATCGAGACCACGGGCCTCGCAAACCCGGCCCCTGTGGCGCAGACCTTCTTCACCGACGACGAGATGCGGCGCAATTTCCGGCTGGACGGCATAGTGACCGTGGTCGACGCGAAACACGTCGCGACCCACCTCGACTCAAATGACGAGTCGGTCAAGCAGCTGGCGTTCGCCGACGTCATCCTGCTCAATAAAACTGACCTGGCCACACCCGCCGAGCTCGACTCCCTGCAGGCCCGCATCCGCGGGATCAACGCCGTGGCGTCGGTCTTCCGCACGCGGGACTGCGACGTCCCGCTCGACCGCGTCCTCGACATCGGAGGCTTCAATCTTGGCAGGGCGACGGAGATCGATCCGAAATTCATGGAGCCCGAGTACCCGTTTGAGTGGGCGGGCGCCTATGACCTGCCCGCGGGCGCGCACGACCTGGTCATCGGGCATTCCGAGGCGGAACATGACCACGACGACCCCGAGGACCACGACCACGGGGACGCTCACCCCCATCATCACCACGGCAATGAGAACGAGCTCGACCTGGCGGTGATGTCCGTGCCGAGCCTGTCGGAGGCCGACCTCGAGGCAGCCCGGGACGCCGCGGTTTCCGTGTTCTCTGACTGGGAAAAGCGCACGAATCCCGGCGAGGAGGTGGCGCCCGGAGCAACGCTTTACAGGCTTCTCCTCGACGGCGGATACGGCGGCTTCAAGCTCATGATCCCCAAAGCGGGCCACTACGTCGTATTTGAGGGGTGTGGCGAGGATCCCCTGCACATCCGGGTCGGCCCCGATAACGTGAAGCCCGCATGGCAGTCGGACTACCATCCGGCCCACGAGCACAACGAGGGCGTTACATCCGTCGGCATCCAGCATGCGGGCGACCTGGACGGCGGGCGGCTCAACAACTGGATCAGCAACCTCCTCAGGACGAAGGGCAACGACATCTACCGGATGAAAGGCGTCCTCAGCGTGAAGGGGGCTCCGAAGCGCATGGTGTTCCAGGGAATTCACATGCTCTTCGATGCAAAATTCGATCGCGAATGGGGCGCCGAGCCTCGGGTCAATACCCTGGTCTTCATCGGCAAGAACCTCGATCGCGCCGCATTGAACGACGCGTTCAAATCCTGCCTCGTGCAGTGACCGACCCATGCAGCTGACGAAGCACTGGGCTGGCCCTCTCGACGACTATGCCATCGACCTGGCCTGGGCTCCCGATGGAACCCGTCTGGCGGCCGCCTCGGCGGCGGGCCCAATCTCGGTGTTTGCAAGCTCCGATGGTTCGGGCCGCGTCGATCTGCCCGGCCACGAAGGGGGCTCAAACACACTGGCGTGGCAGCCCGGCACATCCGTGCTGGCGAGCGGTGGCCAGGACGGCTCCGTCAAACTTTGGGACGGCGCAGCCGGCCAGCACAGCGCCACGGTTGCGCTGGGTCGCGCGTGGGTGGAACACCTCGAGTGGAGGCCGCCGGGGACCGGCGCACCCTTGCTTGCCGCGGCGGCGGGCCGGAAATTCACTTTTCTGGGTGCCGACGGCTCCGTGCGCCACGCGTTCAAGGACGCCCCCAAGACCATCACGGCGCTCGCATGGCACCCCCAGGGCGGTTGCGCCGCGGTCGCCTACTTCGGCGGTGTTTGCCTATGGGATGCGGACGACGGAGTGGCGCAGAAGGAATACGCCTACGGCAACGGGATCCACGCCCTCGCCTGGTCCCCCGACGCCCGGTGGCTGGTGTCCGGCAATCAGGATCCGAGCGTGCACCTCTGGATGCCCGAAAGCGATGTGGAGCTGCAGATGAGCGGCTACGAGACCAAGGTGCGCCACCTTTCGTTTGACTCGACCAGCCACTGGCTCGCGACGAGCGGCAGCCAGGACGCGTGCGTTTGGGATTGCTCCGGGCAGGGCCCTGAGGGCCGGGAGCCCGCGATGCTTCCCCACGATGCGCCGGTATGCGGCCTTCAGTTCCAGCGCGCGCACGGCCTGCTGGCGACCGCAGCCCAGGACGGATCGGTCGTCCTGTGGAGCCCCGAGCGAAAGCAGCCGCTGCGCGCGACGGTGCGCATGCCCTCGGCCGCGACCAAGCTGACGTGGAGCCCGGACGACCGTCTCCTCGCCATAGGAACCGAGAAGGGGATGGTCTACGTCCTTCGATGCGAGCCGTGACGCCCCTCGCTCTTTTCGACGTGCCCCCCCCGCTCTGGCAGTCCCTCGGGCTCACCTTCGAGCTCGCCGCAGTCACAACCTCCGTGCTCCTGGTCGCCGGCCTCCCGCTCGCCCATTGGCTCAATTCCTCGCGAAGCCGCATTGCCCCTGTCGTGGAGACACTCGTGGCCCTTCCTCTTGTCCTTCCCCCGACCGTGCTCGGCTTCTACCTGCTGATTGCCTTTTCGCCCTCCCACGCGCCCGGCAGCTGGTGGGTCTCCATCACCGGCCACTCCTTGGCCTTCACCTTCACCGGGCTTGTCATCGGCTCGGTCATCTACTCGCTGCCTTTTGCCGTGCAGCCTTTCCAGGCGGCGCTCAAGGCCGTTCCGCAGGAACAGCTCGACGCCAGCGCCGCCCACGGGGCGAATCCGCTCAGGGTCTGGACACGCGTTCACCTCCCGTTGGCGTCCAGGGGAATCGCGGCGGGACTCACTCTGGGTTTCGCGCACACCCTGGGTGAGTTCGGCGTCGTGCTGATGATCGGTGGGTCGATCCCCGGGGTCACCAAGGTGGCAAGCATCGCCCTTTATGACCAAGTGCAGGGCCTGGACTATCCGCCTGCCCATGCCTTCGCGGCGCTGCTGCTCTGCCTGTCTTTCGCCCTGATCCTGGCGGCCACGCTGCTTCGCAGGAACAGCCGGCGCCCTTGAGGCAGGGCGCCTACTGGCCGATCCCGAAGACCGCCGCGGAGTAGTCCGCAGCGCTGAAGGCCTGCAGGTCGTCGGGAGCCTCGCCCAGACCCACATACATGATCGGGATCTTCAGTTCGCGCCAGATTCCCACGATCGCGCCGCCCTTGCTCGTGCCATCGAGCTTGGTCACGACGAGCCCTGTGATCCCGAAGCTCTTGTGGAAGGCCCGCGCCTGCTCGATGGAGTTGACCCCCAGGGAACCGTCAATCACGAGCCATGAGTGGTGGGGCGCGCTCGGATCTATCTTGGCGACGACCCTGCGGATCTTCTGCAGCTCCTCCATCAGATTGCCTTTCGTGTGCAGGCGCCCGGCCGTGTCGATAATGACCCAGTCCTTGCCGCGGCTGCGCGCCGCGCTGACCGCGTCGAACGCCACCGCCGCCGGATCGGCACCGGGCTTGTTGGCCACGAGTTCAAGACCGAGGCGGGTGGCCCAGGTCCTGAGCTGGTCGATCGCCGCCGCCCGGAAGGTGTCGCATGCCGCCAGCAGGACCGTCCCCCCCTCCTGCTTCAGCTTGTAGCCCAGCTTGGCCGCCGTGGTCGTCTTTCCCGAGCCGTTGACGCCGATAAGGACTATGACGGTCGGGCCTGAGGCCTCTTTGGTCAGGCGGCCCTCAGAGCCAGCCAGCGCCCGAAGAAGGACCTCGGCTCCGATCTCCTGGACGCGCTTTCCCTCCAGCGCCTTCTCCTTGCGCACCGCCTTTCCCACCTCCTCGAGGATCTCCTCGGTGGTGGCCCCGCCGAAGTCGGCCCCGTAGAGCGCCTCCCGCAGCGTCTCCAGCGACGATGCGTCAATCGAACGCCCGCCGAAGAGCCCCTGCGTCTTCGAGGAGATGGCTGCGACGGTCTTGGAGAGACCCTTGGTGAACTTCTTGAGAAACGAGAGCACGGTCCCCGGGTCCTGCCACGCCTATGCGGACGCCTTCCTAGCGTCGCGCCCCAGCTGATCCTTGAGACGGTCCAGGATGCCGTTGATGAAGCGCTTGGAGTCCGAATTGGAGAACTGCTTCGAGATGTCGATCGCCTCGTTGATCGACACAACGGGGGGGATGTCCTTGCGGTGGAGCATCTCGAACATCGCGATCCGGAGGATGGCCAGGTCTATCTTGGCGATTCGGCTGAAATCCCAGTTCTGGGCGAGGACCTTGATCTGGGCGTCGATCGCGTCCTGGTTGTCGATCACCCCGTGGATGATCTCCTCGCCAAACGCATAGTGGTCCCTGGGATGCTCCTGCTCCTCAAAAAACCCATGAAGGTCTTGGGTGAGGTTGTCGGGCGTGTTAATGCTCCAGGAGTAGAGGTACTGGAGGGCCGCGATCCGCCCGTCATGGCGCTGGACGTATTGCGCCTTGCTCATAGGGAGCGGCCCCCCACGAAAGAGCACGCGGAATGGGTGATACGAGCGTGCTTCGCCCGGCGGACATACGGATAGGCAATCATGGAGCGTCCAGAAGACAGCCGAGAGCCGCCAGTCCGCAACACGAATTCGTGCGAAAATTCACCCACATGGCCCATGGGGCAAGCGTTTGGCGTGCAAAGCGGGGACGGCATCGGGACAAAGTCTGCACAGTGCCGCGCCCTGTCAACGTGCGGGAGCCTGTGCGCCGCCGTCACTCGTTGAAGCTCGCGATGAACGACTCAGACGCATCGGGCTTCCCGTCGAACAAAAGGAGGATGTGAACGATGAACGTGTGGGGCGCCCTGACCGGGTACGACGAGGTGAGAACAGCGGGGTCGCCAGACGGCAAAAGCTCCGTGCGTTCCACGTTGGGCTGGTAGTGCACGGACCAGCGCAGTACCGCCGAGGAGGCTTGCGCCGGCACGGGCTTCTTCTTCGCGTTGTAAAAAGTAAGGACGAACACGTCGTCCGTGATCTGCAGCCCTATGTACCCGTCGTCCCGCGCGATCGCCACGCCGGCAATCTTGCCCACCTCGTCCCTGGAGGCATCGGCGGCCCGGCCGGCCACCGATAGCGCCAAGCCCGCAAGCGCCATGAGCAGGATGCGTTTCATGGGCGTCACGCTACTTATTTGCATCCTTGTCCGCAAGGAGCTTTCGGGCGCGCGCCGCCATTGAGGCCTTCAACTCGCGCCAGCGCCCGAGCCGCTCAGCAATCGCCGCCTCCGCGCCAGCCGTTTTCGGCGAGTACAGGCCCAGGGGCCGTTCCAGGAAGTTCTGGCCGGACACTGACTCGGGAAAGTCGTGTGAGTAGGCGTAGCCCTCTCCGTGTCCCATCCGCTTGCTCGCCTGGCCTCCCTTGTCGCGAAGGTGCGCAGGGACCTTTTGGACCGGGGCCTCGGCAAGCATGCGACGCGCCTCCCCAAGCGCCAGAGTCGCCGAGTTGCTTTTCGGGGCTGTGGCGATGTAGAGCGTCGCGTGGGCAAGCGTGAGCTCGGCCTCCGGCAGTCCCACAAATTCCACGGCGTGGTGGGCGGCCACCGCAAGGGGAAGTGCATGGGGGTCTGCAAGGCCGACATCCTCGCTCGCCAGGATGACCAGCCGGCGGGCAATGAACCGCGGGTCCTCCCCCCCTGCGAGCATCTTGGCCAGCCAGTAAATCGCGGCGTCGGGGTCCCCTCCCCGGCAGCTCTTTATGTAGGCCGAGATGGTGTCGTAGTGCTCGTCCTCATCTGCATCGTAGCGGATCCTTCGCTCCCGGGCAAAGACCGCCAGGTCCTCGGCGACTATCGGCAAGGGCCCTGCCTTGCCCAAGGCGATCACCTCGAGCGCGTTCAGGGCCCTCCTGAGGTCCCCATCGCAGAAGACCGCCAGATCGGAAAGCACCTCCGGGGTGGCGGTTACCCCAAGGCTGCCAAGCCCGCGCTCCTGGTCTGCAAGGGCGAGGGTAAGGACCCCGGTGATGGCCTCGGTTGAGAGCGGCTCGAGGCGAAAAAGGTGGCTGCGCGAAAGCAGCGGAGGATTGACGTAGAAGCCGGGGTTGTGGGTGGTCGCCCCGATCAGTCGGACGACGCCCTGCTCCACATCGGGCAGCAGAAGGTCCTGCTGCGTCTTGTTGAAGCGGTGGAGCTCGTCGATGAAGAGGATCGTGCGCGCCTCGGGCCTGCGCCTGGCGGCCCCCAGCACGTCGCGAAGCTCGGCCGCGTTGGACATGACCGCGTTCACGCGCACGAACCGGCTCGCCGTCTCGCGTGCGATGGCTTCGGCGATGCTCGTTTTGCCGCTTCCAGGCGGCCCGTAAAAGAGCAGGGATCCAAAGCGATTTTGCGCCACAAGCCTCGTCAGGAGGCTGCCGGGGCCGAGGATATGCCCCTGCCCGACGACCTCTGAGAGCCGCCTCGGCCTCATGCGCACGGCAAGGGGACGCTCATGCGGGCCCCCTGTCCCGGCGCTTGGCTCGGTCTCGGGTTCGCTGAAAAGCTCGCTTTGGTCCTCGGGAGTCATGTCGCTGGCGGGTAAGCAATCTCCGCGCAAACCGTTCCGATGAGAAGCCATTTTCGGCGTGCCAATCCGCGCCTTCTCGGCGACTGTCGCCTTAACGATGAAAAGTTCCTTCGAACTGGCCATGGAGCGCCTGGCCAAGTCAGATCCCGATTCCTCCCGCCCCCTCTCCGCCGATCAGCGGGCGAAGCTCGCCGAGATCGACCGCCTCTACCAGGGCAAGACCGCGGAGCGCGAAATCTTCCTCAAGCAGCACCTGAACGAGGCCCTCGCAGGACAGGATGCAGACGAGGTCGAGAAGATCAGGAAGCAGATGGCCTCGGAGAAGGCTCGCCTCGAGGAGGAGCGCGAGGCCGAAAAGGACCGCGTTCGCAAGGGGGCCTGATCCGGTCCTAATTGCTGACGACGAAATCTGCGGTCACGGGGAGGTGGTCCGAGGCCAGCGACTGCACGACAGCGTGCGTCTTGCAGGTAAGGAATGAGTTGTAGAACACGTGGTCCAGGACGAACGGCCGGCGGTGCCACGTGGGTACCTTGTACTGGACCGTCGCGTACCCGAATTCGGCGAACTGCTCCACGAGCGAGGCATGCTGGCTCACATTGAAGTCGCCGCCCAGGATCGTCGGGAGGTCCGAGGATGCGAGCCGGTCCGCGACGAGATCGCGCTGCCAAGGGAACAGGGTGCTGCTGGAGCCCAGCATGAAGAAGGCCAGCAGGTGCACGTTGTAGAACTGGATCTCGCGGCCATCGATCACGGTCTTGGCGCCGATCATCAGGCGGTCCGTCGGCGTCATCTTCTTGCCGCCGAACTCAAACTCGATCGCGGGAGACGGCACGTCGATGCGCAACTTGTCGAGCAGAGGCGTCTTGGAGAAGATGGCCAGGCCGATGCCAAACGGAAGCTCCCGCGGATCCGCCTTGGGATAGGAAAACCAGCTGTCGTAGTCCGTCAGGGCCTCCTTCATCCTCGTGTAATTCGGCGGTGGATCCAGCTGGACTCCTCCGTCAAGGGCGTGCTCAACCTCCTGCAGGAGGACAACATCGGGATTGTGGCGCCGGATTTCCGCAATGGTCGCCTCGATTTCTATCGGCGCGGCATCGGGACTGGCGTCGTTCCAGCCCATCCCAAACTGCATGTTGAACTGAAGGACCCTGAACATTCGATTGGCAGCGTTCCCGCGGCCGCAAAGGGTGCGGCCTAAAGGGTGTAATTCGGCCTGATTGGTGCCCGTGCAATCTCGTTGCAGCAACTCTTATTTGATCGGAAACCGGGCCCGAGGAGGGACTATTCAGGCTCAGCGGTGCCCTCGACCACCCATTCGCGCGCCTCGGGAACCTGTTCGAAGAACACCTTCAGGGCCGCGCTAAGATGTTCAGCATAACGGAAATGCGCGCCCATTCCTGTGCGCAATTCAGCCTCGTAGATGAATTTGTCCGCATGGGTTGAGTGCTCAAATGACGTCTGCGCCCCGAGCAGCAGTGAGTACACGTAGGACGGGCAACCTCTCTTCATGAGCTCTTTCGTGAGCTCAAGCTGGTCTGCAAGGAGCGACTCGTGGGGCCCGCGTGGAATCTCAGGCGGGAGGTAGAACCCCGTCTGGACCAGCGGCGTGTAGCGGTTTCCCGTCCTGTGCCGGTTGAGGTCCCGGAGCTCCGCGAGTGCCATGTTGTTCCATGCAAATGCCACGCGCATTCTCCGGGTTGCCTGGCCCTGCTGTCCGTACCGGTTGGACCTATGCCTGAGCGCCTCGTCGACCGGCTGTGCCTGCGGCAGGAACGGCGGGGCCGAGCGGTCCACGTCAACCCACACCTCGTCGGGAAGCGCCTCTTTGCTCAGGCGTTCGAGTCCGATTGCGAGCGAGGCCGCAAGCTCCTGGCGGGACTGCTCCTCAAAGGATTTTTCGGAGCTGCTGTGCCTCATCAATCTGGGCGACTGCTTGAGCAGCTCGTCCCGGATGAGCCCCGCCGCGGCACGGGCCTCCGGGTTGGGGAGCGAGTCGAGCTGCTTCACCGTGAGCGCCCACATTCGGGAGGTCTGGACCAGCCCGACATTGGTCCTCGTGGCCAGCGGGATGAAATAACGCGCCCTGTCGAGGGCGTAGTTCTTGCGGATGCGCGCCACGACCGCCGGCTTCGCGTCCTTCGGAAGCCGCACACGCTGGGGTTGCGCGACTGCGAGCGCGTCGAGGCGGGCGTATTCCGAATTGTAGGCAGCGAAGGCGCGCGAAAGAATCTCCCCCCATGTCTGCGCCAGGTCCGCGGGGATGCCCAGGTCGTCGGCCCCTGGGATGTTAGAGGGATCCATCGCAATGTACCGTGTGCTCGACTCCTGGCCATCGGCCATCTGGGCGATCTCGAAGAGCTTGTAGGCGAGCCACATTGAGACCCCGTCGAGCGCGACCGCCAGCCCACCCGTGAGCCCGCCGATCGACGCATGCCCGTAATCGACAAACTTGAGGATCCGGTCGATCGACGCCTCGGGGTTCAGGACGTCGACCTTGTCCAGGATCGACGAGATCCCCTCGTTGCTGCGCGAGTAGCGCGCGAGGACGGAGGCGAGGAGCTCGGGCGTGACCTTTGGCAGGTCCGAAGCGCTGGGGGAAGGGACTAGGGCGAGCCCGGTTACTTTCATCGTGGGCTCCAATCAGGCAGCATTTATAATAGGAAACAATTCAGTAAACAAAAGCATCGAAGGATTTCACGGTGCGCAGCGCACAGTCGACGGGATGTGCGACAAAACGTAACATTTTCCTAAAATTGGCGTCTAATACGCCAGAAGAGCACAACCATTGTAGATCCCATGAGAATAACCCAAGTATCCCTTTTAGCCCTCATCTGCGGCGCGGCCCCCCTGGCGGTCCACGCCGGGGTCGAGATCGGCCTCAATATCGGCGGCCCCGAGGTCGTCATCCAGACACAGCCTCCCGCTCCAAGGCTCGAGGTGGTGACACAGGCTCCGGGACCGGGTTACATCTGGATCCGCGGCCACTGGGCTTGGCACCGCGAGCGCTGGGAATGGTCCAGCGGACGCTGGGACCACGTGGCGCAGCCTGGGGCCGCCTGGATTCCCGGCCAATGGATGCAGCGCAGGAACGGCTGGGTCTGGATAGAGGGCCACTACACGGTTCAGGCCGCACCGCCCCCCCTGCCCCCGGGGCAGGTTGCCGAGGTGATCGCCTCGGAGGAGCCTCCTGCGGAAATCGTCGAGACCGTCCCGATCTCTCCGGGACCGGACTATTTCTGGATTGGTGGCCACTGGCACTGGAACGGCGGCTGGGTATGGGTGCACGGGCGCTTCGATCGCCACCCCCACTTCCATCCGGGCGCCTCCTGGGAGGCCGGCCACTGGATGCGCCGCGGCGGATCCTGGGTCTGGCACGAGGGCCGCTGGCACTAATCCAGCGGGACCCCAATCGAGCGGGGCTTGCCCTCTCCTACCAAGGGCCATGCGGCGTGCCGCGTGGCCTTTTTGCTAGCGCCAGGAGACCCAGGCTCCCAGGGGACCCTGGTAGAAGCCGAGGATGATCGTGGCTGCGGCGAGAAGGCCGAGGACCAGGTTGAGGGCAAAGCCGCCGCCAACGCGGACGCGCCTCGCCATCTCCGGGGACGCTGCGGGCTCGTCATTGAAGAACGCCGCGCGGATCCATCCAAAGTAATAGTAGATCGATATCACCACACCGGCGATCGCCACCGCCAGGAGACCATAATGGCCGGCCTTGAACGCCGCCACGAAGACGAAGAGCTTGCCCATGAATCCTGCGAGCGGAGGTATGCCGGCAAGCGAGCCTAGTCCGCAGGCGAGCACGCCGGCTAGGAACGGGCTCTCCCGCGATAGTCCGCTGAAACTGCCCAGCTCCTGCTCGGCGTCATCGTGCCCCGCCAGGACCGTCATCACGCCGAACACTGAAAACGACGCGATCAGGTAGGCGAAGAGGTAGAAGTAGATAGCTCCCACCGCCATGGAGACCCTGGGCACGGAAACGACCGCCAGCAGGAGAAAGCCCGCGTGAGAGACCCCGGACAGACCGATGAGGCGCTTCACGTTGTGCTGCTTCAGCGCAGCGAGGTTTCCGAAGAGTATGGTTCCCGCCGCCATGAACGTCAGGACAGGCAGCACCAGCCACTCATACGGCCCGAACGCCTGCGTCATGAGCGTCAGGAGCACGATGAACCCCGCCGCCTTGGACGCCACCGCGAGCAGGGCGGTCACCGGTGTCGGAGCCCCCTGGTAGACGTCGGGCACCCAGATCTGGAACGGGAAGGCGCCGATCTTGAACGCCACGCCCGAGAGCACGAGCACGATGCCGACGGACGCCAGGAAGTTGTTCGGGTTGGCCGCCAGAAACTTCGCAAGCTGGCCGAACTGCATCGCCTCGGTGGTGCGGTCGGGAAACGACGGGTTGCCCGCCACCCCGTAGAGAAGCACGATGCCGAAGAGCAGCAGTGCCGAACTCAGAGCACCCATGATGAGGTACTTCAGGCCCGCCTCCAGGGTCTTCGCGCTGGAGCGGAAGTAGCTCACGAGGATGTAGAGCCCGATCGTCAGGGTCTCCAGGGCCACAAAGAGCATCACGAAGTTGCGGCTCTGCACCAGGAGCATCATTGCGGCCACCACGACCAGCACGATATGGTGAAACTCGACTCGCGGCAGCCTGTGCTTTGCCAAGCTCACCCTGGCCAGCACCGACACCAGGATGGATGAGATCAGGAAGAAGACGCGCATCAGCTGCCCCCCGTGCGACTGCTCCAGCAGACCGTTAAAGGACGGGCGGTCAGGAACCGTAAAGTGCGCCGCGAGCACGCCCAGGATCCCGAGCTGGCCCAGAATGGAAACCACCGGAATCTTCCCGTGGGCTGCCTTGGGCAGCACGATCTCCAGGACGAGGAGCGCCAGGGCAAGACAGCCCAGAGATATCTCGGGCCAGATCGCGATCCAGTTGTTGCCTGCGGCCAGGTCCTTTAGATGGGAAAAGTCCATTGGGTTATGGAGTGCGTCGTCTCGGGTTGACTACCGGCTGGAGGCCACGGCAGCGGGTGGCGCCGACAGGGCCTGGTTGATTCCGGTCGAGAGCGACCTCGGCCAAAGGCCCACGAAGAGCAGCGCGGCGACGAGGACCAGTGCGGGAAGCTTCTCGCCCCAAGACAGGTCGAGGATCGGGTTGGAGTCGCAAACGCTAGAGAACGCCTGCGTCTGCGCACCGAAGAAGACGCGGGCGGCCGCCCTGAGGCCGTACACGGCCGAGACCACGGTGCCGGTGAGGGCCACGACGGTGAGGACGTGGGAGAAATTCCATAGGGCCACGAAGATCGGGAGCTCGCCCCAGAAGTTGGCGAAGCCCGGCAGCCCGATGCTCGCAAAGGTCGCCGCCACGAAGAAGGCCGCCAGTACCGGAGCCTTGGCGGCAAGCCCGCCCATGACGTCCATGTCGAACGTATGCGTGCGGTGGTAGATGCTCGTCGAGAGGAGGAACAGCAACGCAACCGACAGGCCGTGGCCGACCATCAGCATCACCACGCCGCCGACGCCCATCGTCGAGCCCACGGCGATTCCAAGGAAGGCGTAGCCCATGTGCATCACTGAGCTGTAGCCGACCATCTGCTTGAGGTCTCGCTGCGCCATGGTAACGAAGCCGATGACGAGCACGTTGCCCACCGCGGCGACGGCGGCGAGTCCGTGGCCCCAGTGTGTGGCCCCGAGGGGCAGCAGCGGCAGGGCGATCTGGACCAGGCCGTAGAGGCCGAACTTCTTGAGCACGCCGGCATGAAGCATCGCCGCCGAGCTTGGCGCGGCCCCATACCCCAGCGGCGCCCACGAGTGGAAGGGCCAGAGGGAAACAAGGATGCCGAAGCCGAAGAGCAGCAGGCCGAAGATGTGGGTCTGTGCCGTCTCCAGGAGCGGGCGCGAGGCGAGCGCGTCGCGCAGCACCATGATGTCAAAGCTGTTGGCCCCGCTCTTCACGTAAATGGCGATCAGGCCGAGGAGCGAGAGCATCGCGCCCAGGGTGAGGTAGATGGTCATCGTCATCGCGGCGTAGCTGCGGTCCCTTCCGCCCCAGATTCCGACCATGATGAAGGTCGGGATGAGCGCCAGTTCGTGGAAGAAATAGAAGAAGAAGACATCGACGCTGGCGAACATCCCCATAAGGCCCGCCTGCATGACGAGAAGGAGCAGCAGGTAGGTCTTCAGCCTCTCTGCGCCCGACTGGATCGCGTAGAAACCGGCCGCGAGGCCCACCACGCCCGCCAGGACAAACAGCGGAAGTGCGATTCCGTTGAGCCCGAATTTCAGCCCGATGCCGAAATGCTCAAGGCCCGTCGGGTAGCTCGTGAAAAAAGCGTATCCGTGCACCTCCTTGGGGGCGCCGCCAAACTGCCACCAGACCAGGAGGGCCATCAGGGCCGGGATGGCGAAGCCCACGTAGGCCAGCTTGACCACCCACCGTTTCGGCAGGCCGAGGGCTATCGCGAGTGCCAGGGCGAGCGGCGCGGCAACCGAGAGCAGAAGTGGGTCGAATGGGATGGATGTCATCGCTATAATCAGAGGACGCCGGCCGCGTAGGCCCAGAGGATCACGACGCCGCCGAGGAACCAGTAGACATAGTTGTTGAGCCGGCCGGTGTGCAGGGAGCGCAGCCCGAAGCCGACGATCTCGGTCGCCCCGGCCAGGCCTCGCACGACCACGCCCGCGAGGCCGACGATGTCGATGAAGTTGAGGACCATCGCGAAGCGCTGCTGGACCTTCGCGACGTAGTACTCGTAAGCCGTGTCAAACGAGGTCCGAAGGAGGGTAAGCATCCCGTAGACCGAGGGGAAACGCGCCTGTAGGGCGTCGGTCCCATCGGTGCGGTAGAACCCGAGTGCTGCGCCCGCGCCGGCCGCCAGGACCGCGAGGCTGGTCGCCAGGATCACCGCATGGGTGGCGCCTTCGGCCTCGGGTATCAGCGAGAAGACACCCGCAAAGCCCCTCGGGTAGGCGCGCCAATAGCCCCCGACGACGGAGAGCACAGCGAGAAGCACGAGCGGGGACGTGATCGAGAAGCCGCCCTCGTGGGCGTGGCTCACCGCGTCGCTTCTGGGGGCACCGAAGAAGACGATCTTCCACAGACGCACCATGTAGAACGCGGTCAGCACCGCTGTCAGCGCGAGCACGGCAAACACGGCGCCGTTGCGCTCATATGAGAGCGCCAGGATCGCGTCCTTCGAGAAAAAGCCCGCAAGAAAGGGAACCCCGGTGATCGCGGCGACGGCCACGGTGAAGGTCCAGAACGTGAGCGGCATGCGGCTGCGCAGCCCCCCCATCTTGAAGATGTCCTGCTCGTGGTGGCAGCCGTAGATCACGCTGCCGGAGCCCAGGAATAGGAGCGCCTTGAAGAAGGCATGCGTCGTCAGGTGAAACATCGCGGCGCCGACCGACCCCAAGCCGAAAGCGGCCACCATGTAGCCGAGCTGTGAGAGCGTGGAGTAGGCCAGGACCTTCTTGATGTCCCGCTGCGTCAGCGCGCACAGGGCCGCGTAGAGGGCCGTGAGCGTGCCGACCCAGGCGATGACGTTGAGGGACGAGGCGACCATCAGCACCTCGATCCTGCAGAGCATATAGATGCCGGCGGCCACCATGGTCGCGGCATGGATGAGGGCTGAGACGGGGGTCGGGCCCTCCATGGCGTCGGGCAGCCACACCTGCAGGGGCAGCTGTGCCGACTTGCCCACCGCGCCGCAGAAGAGCAGCAGCGGAATCAGCCTGCTGTACGCAAGGGCGGAGGTGGAATGCAGCCGCGCGAGCTCGTCCAGGTTGACCGTGTGGTTCGTCCAGTAGCAGAGGATGATGCCGAGGATGAATCCGAAGTCGCCGACGCGGTTCACGATGAACGCCTTCTTCGAGGCATCGGCCGCCGACTGCCTCTCGCGCCAGTGGTTGATGAGGAAATAGGAGCTGAAACCAACGAGCTCCCAGAAGATGAACATCATGAACAGGTTGTCGGCCAGCACGATGCCGATCATCGAGAACATGAATATCGAAAGGCCGCCGAAGTAGCGGGACTTGCCGGCGTCGTCGCCCATGTAGCCCAGCGAGAACACATGGACGCAGAGGCCGACCACGGCGACGATGGAGAGCATGAGCGCCGCAAGGTCGTCGAATTTGATGCCGAGGCTCACCGAGAAGTCACCGAAGCGGATCCACTGCAGGCTATCGCCGCCACGCCAGGAGCCGAAGGCGAGCGATAGCGCGCCATAGGCGACGAACGCGGCCGCGGCCACCGACAGGGCAGCCGCGGCGCCTGGTCTGCGGCCGAGAAACAGGGTGATCACCGATGCCGCGGCCAGCGGGACCAGCAGGACGAGAAGCGCGGTTTCGTTGGGATTCATGGTGCGCGGCTCAGTTCTTGAGTGAGTCCAGCTGGTCGACCTGCACCGTCTGGCGCGCCCGGAAAAGGGCGACGATGATGCCGAGCCCCACGGCAACCTCCGCCGCGGCGACCGTGAGGATGAAGAACACGAACACGTCACCCTCCTCGGTCCCGTTGAACCGCGAGAATGCGACCAGGGCGAGCGTAGCGGCAACGAGCATCAGCTCGAGGCACATGTAGATTACCAAGGTGTTTCGGCGCACGAGCACGCCGAGGAACCCAATCGCAAAGAGCGCCGAACTGAGCATCACGTAGGAGTCGAGCGAGGGCGTCATTGCGCGTCCTCCTCGTTGGACACCCTGCGGCTGAGGACAATGACGCCGAGCATGGCTATCAGGAGCAGGAAGCCCATGACCTCGACTGGCAGAAGGTACGTGGTGAAGAGCTGGTAGGCGTAGAGCTTGAGCGAGGATCCGACCTCGCCGGCCGCAGGCGCCCCGCCCGCGGTTCTGCCCCGCAGCGCGATCATGTCGAGGCCGCTGATCAGCAGGCCCGCAGCGATCACCCCGGCCACGGCCTGGAAGCCGCGCAGGCGCCACGGCTGGCCGCCCTGCATGTCGAGGAGCATGATGATGAAAAGGAAGAGCGCGACGACTGCGCCCGCGTAGACGAGCACGAGCAGGAAGGCCAGAAGGTAGGCGTGCAGCTGCACGAAGAGCCCGGCGATCCCGGCAAGGCAGAGCAATAGGCACATGGCCCCGTTGACCGCGTTCTTGCTGAGCACCACGCAGAGCGCGCAGGCCAGCGTGAATGCCGATATGACGGTGAATGCGATCTGTTCCATCGTGGTGTCCCCTAGTGGTGCCCCCCTGCGGACTGCTCGGCAGCCTTCTTGACGTCCCATTTGAAGTGCCTGTCCGGGAGCGTTCCGCCCATCTCGTAGAGCTTGTCCTTGTGGTTTACCATCTCCGTGCGGCTGTACCCGGACATCGAGTACTGGTTCTGCAGGAAGATCGCCTCTTCGGGACAAACCTCCTCGCAGAGCCCGCAGTAGATGCAGCGCAGCATGTCGATGTCGAACGCCTGGGGCGCCTTCTCGACGTGCTCGACGCCGGCGCCCTCGCGCACATGGCCCGGGGTGATCCGGATGGCCTTCGGCGGGCACACGAATTCGCAAAGCTGGCACGACACGCACTTCTCGCGGCCGTGCGGGTCCTTGACCAGCGTCGGCGCACCGCGGTAGCCGGGCGGAATCGCCGGGCGCTCCTCGGGGTACTCCATGGTCTCTGCCGGCCGCAGCAGGTACTTGATCGTCGTCATCATCCCCCCCAGCACCTGCGGCAGGTAGGTGCGCTCGGCAAAGGTCAGGGGCTTTCGTTGGACTTGGATGACGGCCATGGGATAGCGGGTTATCGCTGCATGAGCGCGATCGCCACCGTATAGGCGATCAGGTTGGCGATGGAAAGGGGAAGGAGCTTCTGCCATCCGATCCGCATGACCTGGTCGTAGCGAAACCTCGGCACGGTCCAGCGGACCCACATGAAGACGAAGATGATCGCCAGGATCTTGAGGATAAAGATCGCGATCGAGATGACACCGGCAACGACGGGGTTTATCCAGAGCGCAGAGCCGGTCAGGTGGTGAAGCCCCTCGAGGAGGCTTGCCAGCGGCAGCCACGGCAGGAGGTTCCAGCCGCCGAGAAAGAGCAGGACGAACACGGCCGAGCCCACGATCATGTTGGCGTATTCAGCCACGAAGAAAAGAGACCACTTGAATGCGCCGTACTCGGTGTGGAATCCGCCGACAAGGTCGGCCTCGGACTCGGGCATGTCAAAGGGCTGGCGGTTGGTCTCCGCGAAGAGCGAAATGGCGAAGATGAACGCCGACAGGGGCATCGTGAAGAGGAACCAGGTGCCGCCCCAGAAGCCGGGCCTGCTTTGGAACTCGACGACACGCGTCAGGCTTAGCGAGCCCACGGAGCCGGGCTCGTTCACCCACAGGAACACGGGAAGGACCGCGAGCGTCATCGACAGCTCGTAGGATATCAGCTGCGCCGAGCCACGGATGCTGCCGAGGAACGGGTATTTGGAGTTGGAGGCCCATCCGGCGAGGATGATCGAGTAGATCCCGAGCGAGGCCACCGCGAATACGGCGAGGATGCCCACGTCGACGTTCGCGAGCGCCAGGGGCACGATGGCGCCGGCCTGGCCCAGGTAGGCGCCGAAGGGGACCACGGTCACCGTCGTGAAGGCCGGGACCATCGCGATCACGGGCGCGAGCGTGTAGTAGACCTTGTGCACGTGGTTGGGCAGCGGCTCCTCCTTGAAAACGAACTTCAGGCCGTCCGCGGCCAGCTGGAATAGGCCGAGCCGCTGCAACACCCGGATGCCCGGCACCCACGTGAGGAAGGGAGGGATGGCGCGGTTCGGACCCGGCCTGCGCTGGATCCAGGCGCTCACCTTTCGCTCGGCCATCGAGCAGGCGGCGGCAATGGGGAAGATGACCAGGATGACGGCCAGGCCCTTAATGACGGCCTGGACCATCCTCGGAAGCGCGAAGAAGAAATCAGCCACGGGCGGGCGCCTCCTTCGGCGCGGGTTTGAAATGGAGCGAGGCCCCCTCGGCGAAGGGAAGGCCGGACCACGGTGTGGAATCGAGAAGGAGGCCTGTGTCCGGGATGTTGTCGTAGGCCATGGTGGCCAGGGAGGGCACGTCGCGTGCGATCGATGCCCAGACCGAGGCGAGGTCGGGCGCCACGCTAGGGGCCCCTACGGCGGACAAGAGCGCGGCCAGGGCGGCAAGGTCATCGGCCGCACCGGCGACGCCGGGGACGGCCTTGGCGAACTTCTGGATCCTGAACTGCTGGTTGACGAAGGTCCCGCTCTTTTCGAAGACGGTCAGGGTCGGGATCACCACCTTGGCGGCCGAGGCCGTCGGGTTCGTGTGGGTTCCAAGGTAGACCACCGCGACCTTTGCCAGCTGCGCCTGGCTCAGGCCTGCCGCAAGGAGGTCCTCTCCGATGGAGACGACGGTGCGCACCGAGCCGGAGTCGATCCGGGCTGCAAGCTCGTCTAACCTCGCCGAAGGCAGCGCAGAGACGAGGCCGGTGACCAGGGCGCCCCGCACATTCGGGTTCCCGTCCGCGGAGATGAGAAGGCCGTCGCCCTGCCCCGCCCGCGACACCAGCCACGCGCCGGCGCCGAGCGCCTTGGCGAGCCTTCCGGTCAGGTACTGCTCCTCGACCGAGCTCCTGCCCGAGCCGACGACAGCCACGCCTCCCTTTGCGAGCAGCCCCGCGGCCGTGCCGGCGGCAAACTCAATGGGGCTCTGCGCTCCGTTGACGCGGACGGTGTCCAGGCGCCCCTCGGAACGGATCTCCTTGAAGAGCGCGCGGCCGCTGTCGGACATCCAGGTATCGTTAACCGCGTCGTTTTGGCGCGGGGTGACCCGGTAGACGGTGCCCTCGCGCGACCAGACAACGGTGTTGGCCCCGACGCTCGACTCCGTGTCGATGCTGTTGGTCTGCTTGAGGAACCACACGCGCATCTTGAACCGGAAGTCCGTGCTCGTGAGCGCACCGACGGGGCAGATGTCGACCGTGTTGAGGGAGTAGTTGTTCTCCAGCTTGCGGCCGGGGAAGCACGTCAGCGTGCTGTAGCTGCCGCGGTCGATGAAGCCGAGGACGTCGTCCTTGGCAACCTCCTTGCAGAAGCGGATGCAGCGCGAGCAGAGGATGCAGCGCTCGTCGTCGAGGGTGACGCGGGGCCCGAGCTGGGTGCGCTTGGGCTTCACGTTCTTCTGCTCGATGAACCTGGAGTAGCCGCGGCCGTACCCGGCGGCTTGCTCCTGGAGCTTGCACTCGCCGGCCTGGTCGCAGATCGGGCAGTCGAGCGGGTGGTTGATAAGAAGGAACTCCATGACCCCCTCGCGGCAGTCCTTGACCATGGGAGTCGTCGTGCGCACGTGCAGGCCCGGCATCACGCTCGTCGCGCAGCCGATCGCGGGGCGCGGAGACCAGTTGATCCTCTGCTTGCCCGTGACCGGGTCCATGATCGGGGCCTTTGTGGCGGGGTCGAGCGCCGGCATGCCCGTCTCGACGAGGCACATCCTGCAGTTGCCCACGACCGAGAGCTTCGGGTGGTAGCAGTAGTGGGGAACGTCGGTGCCGACGCGGTGCGCCGCCTCGATCACGTTCGTCCCCTTCGGCACGGCGATCTCCTTGCCGTCGATGTTGACGGAGATGAGGTCTGGGGATGCTGGCTGGATCATCGGGCTGGTTTTGAAGGTGGACGCGTCTTGCTCGTCAGATGAGGTCGGGGACCCCGTCGGGCCTGGGCTGCTTCTTTGCCTGCGGATACGCCTTGAACTCGTCCCCGAACTTCGTGACGAAGCTCTGGGTGGGCCACGCGCACGCCTCGCCGAAGGCGCAGATTGTTCTGCCGGCGATCTGGTCGGCGACGCTCTTGAGCAGCGCTCCGTCCTCCGCGCGCGCATCGCCGTGCACCATGCGGGAGGTGATCTTCTTCATCCAGAGCGAGCCCTCGCGGCAGGGTGTGCACTGGCCGCAGCTCTCGTGGGAGTAGAACGCGTTGATGTTCGCAAGGGCCTCGACCATGTTCACGGAGTCGTCCATCACGATCACCCCTCCCGAGCCGCCCATCGAGCCGATCATCGCCATCGAGTCGAAGTCCATGGGGATGTCCTCCACCCCCCAGTCGTAATCGACCATCTCGGCGCCCACCTTGCGCTTGCCCTTGTAGCGCTCACCGAACTTGAGCACCTTCGCAGAGGATCCGCCCGGGATCACCGCCTTGAACTTGCGCCCGGCAAGGGGGCCGCCGCAGACGTCGTTGAGGAGCTGGCCCATCGTCAGCTTTCCGACCTCGAACTCGTAGTAGCCGGGCCGCTGCACATGGCCCGAGACGCAGAAGATCCTCGTTCCCGTGTTGTTGGGGGTTCCGATCTTCGAGTACGCGTCGCCCCCGCGCTCGACGATGTGCTTCACGTGGCAGAGGGTCTCGACGTTGTTGACGATGGTCGGGCACTGATAGAGCCCGAGCACCGCCGGGAAATAGGGCGGCTTGATCCTCGGATAGGGCCTCTTGCCCTCGAGGGATTCGATCAGGCCGGTCTCCTCGCCGCAGATGTAGGCGCCGGCCCCGCGGTGGACATAGATCTCGCAGCCGTAGCCGGTCCCCAGGATGTTCGGGCCAGCGAAGTTCGCGGCGCGGGCCTCGGCGATTGCCTTCTCCAGGATCCGTGCCCCCTCGGGGAACTCGCCGCGGATGTAGATGTAAGCCCGCTCCACCTTGTTCGCGAAGCAGGTGATCATGATCCCTTCGATCAGCTGGTGGGGGTCGCGGTGGACGATGTAGCGGTCCTTGAACGTGCCGGGCTCGGACTCGTCGGCGTTGACGACCAGATAAATGGGCTTGCCGCTCTTTCGGTCGACGAGCGTCCACTTGAAGCCGCAGGAGAAGCCCGCGCCGCCGCGGCCCCTAAGACCGGACTTCTTCACCTCGTCGATGAGCTCCTCGGGCTTGCGCAGGACCGCCTTTTTGAGCACCTCGTAGCCGCCGTTGCGCACGTAGCAGGCGAGGTCGTTCGAGTAGCCTGGCTCGTCGATATGCCTGAAGATCAGCCTGAATTGCTCGGGTGCGGCCATGGTGTTTGGTGTCAGGATGTCTTGGGGCGGGCGGCCGACTCGGCCTTTATCTTATCCGAGAGCTCCCTCGCCTTGGCCGCGTCGACCTTCTCGTGGAGCTGGTCGTCAATCATGACGACGGGCGCGGTGCCGCAGCTCGCGAGGCACTCGACAAACTCGACGGTGACCTCCCCGTCGGGGGACACCTCACCTAGCGGCGTCTTGAACTGCCTCTGGAACTCGGCGCAGGAGCGGTAGCTGCCCATGATCGCGCAGGAAAGGGTCCGGCATACCTTGATGTGGCGCCGGCCTATCGGCTTCTGCCTGAACATCGGGTAGAAGGTCACCAGCTCATAGATGTTGATGGGCTTTAGCCCGAGCTTATCGGCGATCCACTCGACGGCCTCGTTGGAGATGTAGCCCTGGTCCTCCTGGACAAGGTGCAGCAGCGGCAGCGCGGCGCTCCGCTTCTGCGAGTAGTGGGGGATCACCTCGTCGATCCGCCGTAGGGTCTCTTGGCTAAGGTTCATCAGCGGTCGCATTCGCCCATCACGAAATCAAGTGAGCCCAGGATGGAGACGACATCGGAAACCATGGCCCCGACGCAGACCTTGGGCAGTATGGAGAGGTTGCAGAACGAGGGGGCGCGGATCTTCAGTCGCCACGGCACACCGCCGCCCTTGGAGATGACGTAGAATCCGAGCGTTCCCTTGGGGTTCTCGGCCTCGAAGTAGACCTCACCGGGCGGCATCTGCGGCCCCTCGGTGACGATCATGAAGTTCTGGATCAGCTCCTCCATGGAGGTGAGCACTTTGTCCTTGGGCGGCGCGACGATGCGGCGCGCGTCCTCGGCATACCACTTGCCGGAAGGGAACTTGGCGATTGCCTGGCGCAGGATCCTCGTGGACTGGCGCATCTCCTCGCCGCGCACCAGGTAGCGGTCAAAGGCGTCCCCGCGGCCGCCCACCGGCACGTCGAACTCGTACTGCTCGTAGCCGCTGTAGGGCTTGTCCTTGCGCAGATCCAGGCCGACGCCGCTGCCGCGCAGGTTGGGGCCGCTCAGGCCGTAGGCGATCGCGTCCTCCTTGGAGATGACGCCTATTCCCTCGGTGCGGTCCAGGAATATCTTGTTGCGTGTGAGGAGGCTGAGGGTCTCTTCGAGCTGCGGCAGGAACTGCACGCAGAAGGCGTCCACTCGCTCAAGCCAGCCGTCCGGCACGTCGCGCGCGACGCCGCCGATGCGCGTGTAGCTCGTGGTGAAGCGCGCGCCGGTCAGCTCCTCGAAGAGCTTGTAGAGCTTCTCGCGCTCCGTGAAGGAGTACAGGAACACCGTCCAAGCGCCCACGTCGATGCCGAAGGCTCCGAGGCCAAGAAGGTGGGCCGAGATGCGCGCCATCTCCGCCGTGATCACCCGGATGGCCTGGCAGCGGGGCGGGACCTCGAGCTTCGCGAGTTTCTCGACCGCGATGGCGTAGGCCATGTTGTTCGCCAGAGGGGCAAGGTAGTCCAGCCGGTCCGTGTAGGGCACGAACTGGTTGTAGGTCATGTTCTCGGCGATCTTCTCGTCGCCGCGGTGCAGGTAGCCGATGACCGGGTCGGCCTTCGTCACGATCTCGCCATCGAGTTCCATCTGCAGGCGCAGCACGCCGTGCGTCGACGGGTGCGAGGGGCCCATCGAGATGGACATCTTCTCGGTCTCAAACTCGCCGCGTGCGGCCTTGGCAGCGGAATCCGGGAATGCAAATTCGGAGGGCATGGCGGTTCGTGTCAGGCTCCTGGCTTGGGGCGCCGTTCGCTCCAGCTTTCGTCCTTAGCGCGGGGCTCGGCCTCGGTCATGTTGATCTGTCCTGGCTCGGCGACAAAGGGTCCGCCCGCCATCGGCGCGGCGATCGCATTCGTTTTTGTCTCGGCTACGACCTCGGCATCGGGAAGGGCCGTTTCGATCCCGGCAAGGGGGAAGTCCTTGCGCAGGGGAAAATGAGGGTAGCCATCCCACATCAGGATGCGGCGCAGGTCGGGGTGGCCCGAGAAACGGATCCCGAACATGTCGTAGGCCTCCCTCTCGTGCCAGTCCGCGGCGGGCCATAGGCCCGTGGCGCTGGGAACCTCTGGGGCCGCGTCATCGGCACAGTCGACGGCGACCCGGAAATAGCCGTGGTCGGTCGTGGAGTAGAGGTGGTAGACCACGGTGAACCGGGGCTTGGCCCCTACCCCCCAGTCGACTCCCGAAACGTCGGCGAGCATGTCGAAGGCGTGCCTCGCCTTGAGCTCCCTCAGAACGGCGATCAGGTCGGATGCGGGGACGTTCAGGGCCGGATGGTCGAGGCTGGCCCGGTCGGTCACGCCCGCCCATCCGCCCTTCAGCGCAGCAACGGCGTCAGGTGATGGGGACATCAGGCTGACAGGAGTTTGCTTGCGGACGGTTCCCGCTTCACCTTCTCCTGCATCTTGATGAGAGCATCCAGGAGCGCCTCCGGGCGCGGGGGACACCCGCTGATATAGACGTCAACCGGCAGGATTCGGTCGACTCCCTGGAGGACCGCATAGCTGCGGTACATGCCGCCCGTGCTGGCGCACGCCCCCATGGCGATTACCCACTTGGGCTCGGCCATCTGGTCGTAGATTCTGCGCACCGCCGACGACATCTTGTAGGTCACGGTCCCGGCGACGATCATCACGTCCGCTTGCTTGGGGGAAAAGCGCATCACCTCGGCCCCGAACCGGGCAATGTCGAAGCGGCTCGCCGCGGAGCCCATCAGCTCGATCGCGCAGCAGGCCAGGCCCATGGGCATAGGCCACATCGAGTTGCTCCGGATCCAGTTGATGACGGCATCCGCCCGGGAGACGATGACGTCGCCCTCAATCTTGCTGTTATAGGTCAGTTCGGTGTTGGCGGAGACCATGGTGTTATTTGAGCAAAAACCGCACTACCGTACCTTGCCGCCAATACCGCGCAAGAAGGTTTTACGGCGGCCGGCGATTTAGGGCGCGGCAAGGGTCCATACGCACGCATCCGTAACACCCTCTGCACCAAATTGCGCCGTCGCCAGCACGTGGTTTGCGCCCGGGGCGAGCCTCACCCCGCGCCACACGAATACCCGGTCCGAGCCCGGATCCTCCCGGACCCCCTGAGAGACACCGTTTAGCTCAAGCTCCACGCGCGGCGCGTTCGAATAGACCCTCACGTCGGTCAGCGGGCAAACGCGCGGCTCGAACCTGCTGCTGTTGACGTGCAATACGGGATCCTGGGACCAGTTCGCCTTATAGAAATAATAGGCGTCCTTCTTTGTGCGGCGGTCATAGGTCACCAGCCCCTTGTCGTTGCGACCTGGGTGGTCCCCTTCATTCCTGCCGTCCGACGCGAAGTCGTGCAGGCACCAGATGAACTTCGCCCAGACGTAGGGCCTCGCCTTGAGCGCCGCCCAGTAGGCCTCGTGCAGCTCGCTCTGGTACTCCTCCGGGTGGAAGGGGCCCCTCGGGTCGGGCCGCTGCGGGTTCTCCGCGTGCTGGGCGATGCTGGCACCCGCCCCGTACTCGCTCATCGCAAAGCGCGCCCTCGGGTAGTCCGCCCGCGTCCTGTCCAGCCATTCCGCGAATTCGGAGTTGGCCCCGTGGTACCAGCCGAAGTACCGGTTGAAGGCGACCACGTCGGTGTGCCAATTTCTGGGGTCGGCATTGTCGTGGTGCGACGCATAGGTCGATAGCCGGGCGGGGTCCTCCTGGCGGACCAGCCCCGCAAGGGCGGCGATCACCCCGTCGGAGACGGGGCCGCTCGTCTCGTTGCCGACTCCCCAGAAGCAGATCGCGGGATGGTTGAAGTTCTGCCGGATGAGCTCCCTCATCTGGTCCTTGGCATTCTCCAGGAATTCGGGCGTGGGAAGCGCCTCGTCGACAAAGGGGATCTCGGCCCAGGCAACGATGCCGGAGCGGTCGCAGCGGGAATACCACGAGTCGGATTGCTGGTAGTGGGAGGCGCGCACCGCGGTGGCCCCGATATCCATCATCAGCGCAAAGTCCTGCGCCTCCTCCCCGTCGGATATAGCCCACCCCTTGTCCGGCCAGTCCTGGTGCCGGTTGAACCCGTGGAGGTCCACGTGGCGCCCGTTGAGGAGAAAGCCCCTGTCCGGGTCCACGGCGAACGCCCGCACGCCAAGGGGCTGCTCCACGGCGTCGGATAGGTCCCCTGGGGCGCCGTTTGCGGCCACCGGATGCAGCTCGACGCGCACCGTGTAGAGGTGGGGGTCCGCGCGGCCGTTCCAAAGGTGGGGCCGTTCGAGGGTTATGGCCTTGGCGACCTCGCTCGAGGCTCCCGCGTCGAGGAACGCCCGGAAGGACTGCGCCGTCGCGGCCGCCACCGCCTCCCCCGAGGGCGAGGTGTCGAGGACCGTGATCTTGACGTCGACGTAGCGTGGGACGGCGCCGTGGTTCTCGATCTCGGCGCGCACCAGGATGCTCGCCGCCTGCGTGCTGACGCGCTCCTGCTCGATGAACACCCCGGGAGAGCCGTAGTCCATGGTCGAGACCTGCACCGGATCGGTTGCCACCAGGGAAACCGCCCGGTAGAGTCCGCCAAAGAACGTGAAATCCGCCGAGGTCGGCGGAAAGCCCAGCTTGCCGTTGTCCACCCGCACCGCGATCACGTTGTCAGCGCCCGGCCTGAGCACGCCGGTGGCATCGAAGCGGAAGCGGGCGAAGCCTCCCCTGTGCGTGCCCAGGTGCGCGCCGTTCACATAGACGTCGGCCATCAGGCTTGCACCGTCGAACTGCAGGTAGAGGCGCCTTCCGGAAAGGGATGCGTCGAGCGCCAGATGCCGCCGGTACCACCCGGGGCCCCGGCGGTAATCGTTGCCGCCGTCCTCGCCGTCCAGGGCGTTCCAGGTGTGGGGAAGGTCCACCCTCTGCCACCCTCTGTCGTCGAACGCGGCCTCAGCCGCCCTTGGCTCGTCCGCCGGCAGGAATCTCCATCCCGGCCCCAGGTCGAGCCGTATCCGGCCGTCGGGTCCGGCAACAGTCCCGGCGCGGCCATGGATGGCCGAAAGCGCAAGGCAGGCTGCAACTAGGTTCAGCAGGCGCATGGCCATGTCCTACTTCCGTATGCAGGATGCTGCACTATAATTTAGGACCCTGCCGCCGAGGCGCCTGTCGGCACCTTGCGAAGGATCACCGAGCCCCGCTCGGCCTCGTGGACCTCCTTGTAGAGGACGCGCAGCTGCTCGTAGTCGACCCTGTTGAAGGAACCCGCGTTGCGCATGAGCGTCTTCCTCATCTCGACGCGGTGTGCCTCGGCCTTGAACGTGACCTCTGCGCTGAGCAACGGCCCCTGCCTCGTCAGGCCGTCGGGAACCTCCTCGACCGCGTAGCCGTCGGGGATCGAGAGCTCGACCACCTCGTCCACGGAGTCGGGGCCCATGACGACGACCCCCTCGTTGTCCTGGCCCCACGGCTCGAGCTTTGACTCGGGCGGCAGTATATCCGGTGAAAGCAGGATGAGCCCGTTTGGCATCGCGCGGCCGAACGGCGCCACGGTGAAATCCATGTCCAGATGGTATTGGGCGCCGGAGGGGTTCCAGTTGTCGCTCCAGTGCAGGTCGCGGCAGAGCGGATTGGCACGGTGCACCCGGCCCTCAAGGAAGTCCCTGTACTGTTCGCGGGATTTCGAGTGGCGCGCGCTGTAATGCAGCGCGGCTGTCTGGCCGAAGCAGTCCTCGGCAACCTCGGCCTTGAGGATGCCATCGGCGCCCATGACCGCCTCAATGCTCACCTTGATCCGGCTTGTGGACGGGTCCGCCACGGGCATCCGCACGAGCTTGCCCCCGGCTGGCGAGACCACGAGGCCCAGACCGCCCCCGTCGTGAGCCGGCAGGACGCCCAGCGGAGTCGTCGGGTCGGTGGGGTCGAAGGCGATGCAGCGGCCGTCTGCGGTGTCGACGCTCGGCCAGGACGCGGGCTCGCTCCCATCGGCGCGGATCAGCACGATCGCGTGGTTGAAGTTCGGCGAAGGCCACCCTTCGGAGACGGCCAGCGGGTCGCCGACGCTCACCAGGGCGATGAACGCATCGACGCCTGAGGACCTCAGCATCGACACCAGCAGGGTCGCCTTGTCCTTGCAGTCGCCGTAACGGTTGCGGAGGACCTCGCCTGGCGGATGAGGCCGCATTCCCGCGAGAATGTCCCGGTCGTCGGTGATCTCCAGGTAAACGACGGATGCCTGCACAAATTCCGAAAGGGCCCGGATGCGCTCCCATCGGCCCACCTTGCCCGCAAGGATCGCGCTCACCTGCGCCGTGACCTCCGCGCCCTTCGGGTCAACCCTTGGCTCTATGATCTCCGCGACCTTACTCGAGACTTCCTCCCAGGTGCTGCGGTATGAGCCCGCCGCCGGCACGCATCGCACCGAAACCGTCCTTGGATTGGGGAAAAACGCGGTCGGCTGCCTCTGCGGCGGCGCAGACTCCCGTGAGAGCTCCCACTTGAGGGAGCCCGGCTCGGTGCTGGCCACCGGGCTTCGTAGCCTGGCATCCCGCGCCTCAAATTCGATGCGCATGCCCGGTGCGGGAACCGCCTCAAATTCCGTCAGGAACGAGTCGAAGCGCTGAGTGAATGGCTTCCCGAACTCCGCGAAGGCGTCCTTGGTCTCCACCTCGAACTCCCACAGCAGGGTCGCGCCCTCCTCCAGCTTGTCCGAGCTGACAAAATGGAGAACGCGGCGGCGGTCCCAGACGTAGTTGCTGAAGACGGCCACCGTGTCCACGAAATCTCCTCGACCGTAGCTGACGGTCTTGCGCCCTCCGGGCTGCACGACCCAGGCCCTGGCTGAAAGGATCCTGGCGGCATCCGGTTCGTACGGCAGCGCTGCGTATTCCAGCGCGCGTTCGGAGTCTCCCCTCACCCTTATGGCTCCGCGCACGACGGCGTGGACATCTAGCGCCGACTCCAGCAGGGGCCCTGGATTGGACCGCGAGCGCTCCGCTGCGACGAACCTTATCTGGACGTAGTCGAGAAGGATGACCGCCTTTTTCTCCGGGTGCCATTGAGGGATATCAGAGGCAACCACGGCCTTCGCCCAGTCCGGGAGGGCGGCGAGCGCTGCAGCCGGCGCCACAAGGACCAAAAGGGCCAGGGCCGCCGCACGACGAACGCCTCCGCCAAAGTGCGGCCTCATGGCGATCGCTGCGCGGGCGCAGGGGTGCCGGAGGGAGCAGGAGGCGGGGTGGGCACCCTGACCAATATCAGCTCGTGGCCGTCGCTCTGCGCCATCGAATCGAACCATTTCTTTACCGTGGCGTAGGAACTCGCAGGAAACTCCTCGGCATTGCAGTCGAACGCCCTATTGACCACGAGCTTGTTCTTCTTCGGGGACCGGGACATCGCGATCGTGTAGTTGAGCACGTTTCCGGGTTGGGAGGGAGGCGACGAGGGCGACTCAAAGACATAACCCTGCGGAAGCTGCAGATTGAGCTCGTCGCGCTCGCTCCACTTGTAGGGGAAAACAATGCTGTTGTGGCGCGTGTCGGAGGAGAACGGAGAGGGAGTGAGGCCATGGAATACATTGGCCCTGAATATGACCCTCTGCTTGGTCACCTCGGCATAGTCGGCAATGTGCAGGCTGTAATCCACCGTGAGCGGGGCCTCGGGGTCGTCGAAGCCCTCGACCGATTTCACGTCCACAACGTCGGCCTTGAACTCCTCCTTGAGCATGTCCCCCAGCTCACGGTGGAGGTCCTCCGTCTTCTTCCCCTTCAGCAGCCGGCGCAGGTTCAGGGCCAGCTGTCCCGTGAGCGAGCGCCGGCACGAGCCGCTCAGCTGCCCGTCGGCGCCCAGTTCCAGGTGACCCGAGTTCGTGGCCACCGATTCGCTTGCCGCAGACTCGGGAATCTCGATGAATTCAACCTTGCGGTCCTGGACCACGAGGCCCTCCCCTCCCCGGTTCTCGGACGGCAGGTATCCAAAGGCCACCAGCGGCGACTCCGAGGGCTTGGAAAAAATCCATTTGCCGGCCACGCGCACCCGGACGCAGCTGTCGGGAAGGAACGTCTCGGAATCCATCTTCGGAGAGAACAGGACGGTGTCATTGCGCGGCAGCAGGATCATCTGCGCCTCGAGCCCCGCGGCGCGATAGAGGGCGATTGCGAGGTAGACGAAATTCATCGGCCTGATGAACTCACCCGGGTTTTTCTCGAAATTCGCGACGTCCTCCGACATCGGCATCGCAACGTCGTTTCGCATCATCGCCGTTCGGGGTGTCTTCAGGAACGCAAGGAGCCTGCCCTGGACGTAGCTGTGGACCCTTCGCGCGCGCTCTTCATCGGACTGCGCCCCGGCGGTCACCTCGTCGGAAAGCCTCTTTATCGCCTTGGTGGTTCTCGTGACGTCCTGCTCGAATATGTAGGCGATGGCCGTAAAGCCCGCCCACGGGCCCTCCTTGCCGTCGATGTGCCTCGCATCGAAGGACTCATTGGTGAGCAGCCGCAGGTTCCGCCACCGGTAGCTTCCAAAATAGGTCAGGGCGCGGTTGAAGATCGGCGCCTGGAAGGGTTCATTTGAGTAGCCCGGGAGATTCTCGGCCGTGATGACGATGGCCTTCTTCTTCACATCGCCCGACAACTTCACGTTCAGGCCCGCTGCATTGAGAATTACCGGCAGGGGCGTGAGCATCAGGGGATCCGCCAGGGTCTGCTCGAGGCGCACGCGCCGGACAGGTATCCCCTCGCGCTGCAGAATCAGCGAGAAGTATGTCCCGGGAAAACGCTGGGTGCTCATGAACTGAAACTCGAGCACGGAGCCCGGCTCGATTCCGCCTGTGGCAAGGAACTTCTCCTTCACCTCGATTCCGGACGAGCCGAAGAGACGGGTTAGCCACGTTTTCTCCCTGCCGTTCCTCGAAAGGTCCCTTTCCTGGACAGACTCCTTTCCAAACTCACGGATCGTCCCGTCGGGCCTTATCAGCCGAGCCTTCATCTCGGTTCCAAGGAGCTCAGATCCCTCGTAGGAGAAGTTGCTCTGGGAGACGCGCGTGATGGCAGCCGCCTTTTCCGGGTCAAATATCTTGTACCTGATGTACTGGTGGACCGTGCTCGCCGAAGGGCGGGCACGGTCGTCGACCTCGATCTTCCAGTCCAACACCTCCGCTGGTGCGTCTGGACTCAGCGCAGGAGCCGTTTCCTTCAGCTGGGTGGTGTCGACTGGCCACCACGGCTCCATCCCTTCGGAGCGTAGTGTCGGGGCGCAAAAAGCCAGTGCAACCGCCATGAGTGAAGCACGACCGCGAATTCTAACCCGGTCCGCATAGGCCCCTCCCTTCGCGAACGGCAACTCGTTCATTCAACAGCGATTTACGATGGGGATCGCTCCGTGTCAAAACGAATGAGTCCCCGGGATTCTCCCCTCCCCTGGCAGAGCCGGGCGTCCTCGAGCCCTTGCTGCCGGCACCGCCAGCGCCAGAAACCTTAGAATCCGTTTGACCCCCTTGGACCCTATCGGGTTTGCTGTCCTTTCGTCCGCGAACTCAAACCGAATTTGCGGCACACGGAGAGGTGGCAGAGTGGTCGAATGTGCATGATTGGAAATCATGTGAATCCGCAAGGGTTCCGAGGGTTCGAATCCCTCCCTCTCCGCCATTTCCCCCCCATGAAGGGAGAAGCCCAACGACCGATTTGCCCGTTGACGTGGCAAATTGGTCATGAATCAAGTCAAGAGCCGCAGAAACGCCCGGCT
>Ga0302319_10000427_pt1 | contig 95387 bp, 69 predicted proteins | sample Bog_T0_2_FD_203319 | JGI IMG/M metagenome (GOLD analysis project Ga0302319, IMG submission 203319) | Peat permafrost microbial communities from Stordalen Mire near Abisko, Sweden - Bog_T0_2 | ecosystem: Environmental > Terrestrial > Soil > Wetlands > Peat | place: Sweden: Abisko, Stordalen Mire... | reverse complement strand
CGGTTTCCGTCCCGGCGCCGTCAAAGACCACGTGGCGCTGAGGATCGGCCGCGCGCTCCTGATCTGCGGCGGCACGATGCTGGTCTCGCTCATCAACGTGCAGCTCTTCTATGCGGCTTCGCAGCCGTGGGTGGAGAGCATCGTGGGCTCGGGTCTCCTCCTTGCGGCAGTGGCGTACTGGAGGCACCACCAGAGCGTCTACGCGACGTCCATTTACGCGTGCTCGGGCTACATGATGCTCAGCCTTGCGATCTTCAGGCATTTTCCGGCGCCGGATTTCTACGCCTGGCTCGCGTGGCAGAGCCTGCTCGTGGTGGTCACCGCCGTGTGGTTTCGCTCGAAAATCGTCATCGTCGCCAACCTATTCATCTTCGGCGGCATCTACATTGCCTACCTTCTGTTCGGCGTGGCGACCGGCCCCATCAACCTGAGCTTTGCCGTCGTGGCGCTCTTGACCGCCCGCCTCCTCAACTGGAAGAAGGACACCCTCGATCTGCGCACCGAACTCATGCGCAACCTCTACCTGGGCGCAGCGTGCGTCGTGATTCCCTACGGCCTCTACCACACGGTTCCGAGCGCCTGGGTCAGCACGTCATGGCTTGGGGTCTCGATCGCCTATCTCGTGGTGAGCGCGGTCCTGCATAACCGGAAGTACCGCGTCATGGGTATCGGCACCATCCTGGCCACCGTGATCTACGTATTCGTCGTGGATCTGGCCCGCCTTGAGCCCGCGTACCGCATCATTTCATTCCTGGTCCTTGGGGTCGTCCTTCTCGGGGTCTCGGTGGCCTACACAAAGCAGCGCAGGAGCGCACCCGAGCCGGACAAGGAGTAGCCGCCTTCGCGGTGGGCTCAGCCCCCGCAGGAGCATCCCGTCGAGTGACCCTGCGCGAGTCCTTCGGCCGGTTCGACCTCGCCCGTGATCTCGTCGGCCAGGGTGCACAGGGACTGGTAGTAGAGTTCACGGTCGAGACCCAGGGCCGCCGCAGCAAAAGTCTCGGCGTCGTCCGAGGATGCAAATTCCCCGTAATTGACCGTGACCAGGTGATAAAGCGCCAGGTGAGGGATCATCGCGGGCCTCATGCTGTAGATCGGATGCACATGGAGGGTGAATCCATTCTCGGGAAGCTCCCCGTTCGGCTCGGCGTAGGCGAATTCCCCTGGCTGGAGCCCCGACTCGTCATAGTCGAGGGTGCAGGGATAGCGAACGCACGACCTGTCGCTTAGGATCGCCTGAAGCTCGTTCCAACCGATCCGCGGACCGTACTTGGCGAAGATCTCGGCGCCTTTCGACGCCACGTGCGCCGTGAGCGATTGCTTGGCATCGTCCGCCGTGAGCTGAGTTGCCATGGGGGAGAAGCGAATCAGTGCGGCGCGGGGGCCGCAACGGGCTCAGCGCCGGAATCGGGCTCGGGGAGATGCTCGTTGGACTTGCTCAGGGTGCCCTGAAGGATCGGCACCGACATGCGCAGGAAAATCGTATAACAGAGGAGTCCGAAGGCCCATATCCCCAGGCACACCAGGGTCTCGTTCATGCTCGGCGTATACTCGATCAGCGCGCCCAGGGGCGTCGGGATGAACCCTGGAATCACCAGGCCCATGCCCTTTTCGATCCAGATGCCGACGATGCACAGCACACAGGCCAGATCGAGCCACTTCAGGCTTCGGCTCAGCGGGAGAATCAGCAGGAACATGCTGATCAGATTGAATGCAATCGCGGTCCAGATCCAGGGAACCAGCGCATGAAATCCGTCCAGGCCGAGGAAGAGATACCGCGACGAGGCCACGTGCAGGTTGCCGCTGTAAAACTCCTTGAAGATCTCGTTGATCAGGAGGAACACGTTGATGATCATCGACACCTGCACGATGCTTCGCAGGGTGAGGAGCGCCTTGTTGGTGATGTGGTATTGGGTGACCCGGCGTATGACCTGCAGGGCAAGGATGATGATGGCCGGACCCGCCGAGAACGCGGAAGCAAGGAATCGGGGACCCACGATGGATGAGTTCCAGAAGGGGCGCCCTCCCAGGCCCACGTAGAGAAATGCGGTGACGGTGTGAATGGACACCGCCCAGAAAATGGCGATGAACACGAACGGGATGTAGAACCACTTCGAGGGCTTTCGATTCTGGTAGCGCGAGTAGAGGAGGTAGCCGCAGATGTGGACGTTCAGGAGCAGGTACCCGTTCAGAACAATGACGTCCCAGCTCAGCATAGAACGGGGAAAGTTCAGCTGTCCTATCCCGGGAATCAAATGCCAGAACCGGTCGGGCCTGCCTAGGTCAACGGTGACGAAGGCCAGACACATGATGATCGCCGCCACCGCCAATAGCTCACCGAAGATGACCAGGTCGTGAAGCTCCTCGTTGTCGTAGATGTAGACGGGGATGACCATCATCACCGCCGCCGCCGCGACACCGACAAGGAAGGTAAAGTTGGCGATGTACACCCCCCAGGACACCTCGTCGCTCATGCCTGTCACGATAAGGCCGTGCACAAACTGGATGCAGTAGGCATGAAGGCCGAGAAGGCAGAAGACCGTCAGGCCGCCCATCCAGGCATAATAGCGCCAGTCCCCGACGAACGCGATGCGTCCGCAGCGCCAAAGGAATGTGAGGTAATCTTTTGCGGCGCGTATCATTTCTCGAAGTAGTAGAAGAACCTTGGATTGGTGCCCATTTCCTCCTTGAGCTGGATGAAGATACGCTTCTCCCGGAGGATGTAGGAGACCTCGCTCTCAGGATCGAGAATGTTGCCGAACTTGCGGGCGCCGACGGGGCAAACCTCGAGGCAGGCGGGGTAGCGCCCGACCCGTGTCCTCTGGACGCAGAAGTGGCACTTCTCCATCACGCCCTGCTTGCGGGGACGGTTCCCAAGGTAGGCCATGTTCGGATTCAGCCGTTCCTTCGGAATGTCGGGCTTGGTGAAATTGAAACGCCGCGCCCAGTAGGGGCAGGCGGCCTCGCAGTAGCGGCAACCGATGCACCAGTCGTAATCGATCACCGTGATGCCATCCTTCTCCTGCCACGTCGCATGCACGGGGCACACCTTCACGCAGGGAGGATTATGGCACTGCTGGCACTGCACCGGCATGTAAAAGTACCCTTTCTCGGGAACCGCCGGCGGATTGTACAGGTGATCGGCCTTGTCCACGTCCATCGATCCATGCGGCAGCTTCAGGACTCGGATGTACTGGATCTCGGGGTTGCGCGACTGGTTGTTCTCCGCCACGCAGGCATGAACGCATTTGCGGCAACCGATGCAGCGCGTAAGATTCAGGCAGTAGACGAACTCCACGCCGTCCATGGGTTTCAGATCGCGCACGTGGGGACGTATGCCATATTGGCGCTGAACCTGGTCCTCGATTCGCTTGATGACCTTCGACATGTCGTCCGGCGTCATTTCCTTGTAGTACTTCTGCACGAACTCGTCCACGGACGTGTAGTCCTGCAGGTCGCGCAACGGGGACAAACTGGCCGCCAGGGCACCAAGGCCTGCAAATGCGGCGGAGGAACGCAGGAAATTGCGACGCCCCATCAACCGATCGGTCTCGTCAGGGATTCCCGTTGGAGGCTGCAGGGGCTGTGACATGGTCAGGGTGTTGTTGCGGGCGGTGCCGATGGCCCCGGCACAAAGGGCAGGCGAAGCGGGTGGGGCGGGGGTGCCGGCTGCCGGGTGGGTATTCTCGGTGAGTGGGGGTTGTGACAGTTGACGCAGTCCAGCCGCCGGAACTCGCCGAGCTGGTGGTTCCAGTAACCGTTCATGCGGCCATGGACTCCGGCCTCCCAGTCACGGTAGTTCGGGCCGTGGCAACTGCCGCAAAGACGGGAGCTCTCCGCAAATTGGAGTTCGTTGCCGTCACGCGTTGAGAACGTCAGCAGGTTGCCCTCGTTGTGGCAGTTGTAACAGAGGTTGTTTCGGTTGTGCGTTCCATGGCCCATCTTGATGTCGCTATGCTCGTCCGGAACGATGAGGACATGCTCCGCGTCGTAGCGCAGCGGCGGAGGATTCTTTTTCTCGTGGCAGACATAGCACTCGAAGTCCGACAGGTCGGCCTTCTCTCGCGCTAGGTCTGCATAGGATTTTCTCCAGGCCGTCTGCTCGAGAAATGAAGGATCAACCAGGGGAATGCGCGCCTGGGTGGAAGGCTTCCAGGGGCTTGCGAGCATCGCAACCGCAAGCGCCACGAATCCACACGTGACGCCCACGAGCACCCTATTGGTACGCCGGAGCGACTTCTCGGTGGGCCGTTTGTGGCCGGGGCTCATCAAGCGCGGAAAGTCCCCGTAGGTTACTTTTTGAGGGAGCGGACGTGCGCGACCAGCGCCGTGATCTCGTCATCAGCCAGACCCTCGATGGGCTTCATCTTCACCTTGCCCGTCGTGTCCTTAATGCCCTCTTTGACCGCCTTTACCGCCTGGTCGTCCGTAAAGGATCCCTGAAACTCAGCATCGGCCATGCTGCGGATCTTGAGTTTCTTGCCCATCTTGGTGTCGGCCTGACCGTCCTTGCCGTGGCAACTTGCGCACTTATCGGTCCAGTTAGAATCAACGTCGGCTGCAAAGGCATAGGACGCGAGGGAGAGGCCAGCTGCTGCGATCGAGATGCGGAGATAGTTCATGGGATTGGGGTTGGTGGAAACTAATGCTCAATATCGGAAATTTGCCGCAATCCGACTACCGGGACTTTGTTCAAGTCTGTGCATTTCTTGCGGTGCTTATCCGCTTCGTAGCCATCCTTATCCCACTACGTGGCGCAAGAGATGACCAATTCTGCGCAACCACTGCGTAGAGATCGAACCGATGAAAGCGCATACTCTCCGCTCTAAGCTACATGAAAAGGTACCCCAGGCGCTCCGCATTTTTGGTATTGGGCTCCCTGGCCCTCCTTTGCTCTCCCCTCTGCGGCCTGTCCTCATCTGATGCTCCCGAGAAGGCAGCACCGGCCCCATCCTCTGTGGCGCCCGCACCGCAGGCCCCAGCTAAAGCGGATGACGCGGGAAAAGACACCTCCGCACAGGCCAATCCGGGCCCAGCCATCGCAAACAGCGACTGCATGGAATGCCACGAGGCCGAGTTCAAGCCCCGCAAGAAGGGCCTGCAGCCCGAGTGGATTGGCGTGAAGCCGGAAGTGTTCGCCCACTCCGAGCACGGCAAACTCAAGTGCGTGGATTGCCACACGTCGATCACCGACACGCCGCACGTGAGCAAGCTGCCCCCCGTGCAATGCGCCTCATGCCATGAGAAGGAGAGCAAGGCCTACGAAGGCAGCATCCACGGCATGAGCCACGCGATGGGGGCCTCGGCTGCGGCGACCTGCCTTAGCTGCCACGGCAACGCCCACGAGATCGTGCCGGTCAAGCACATCGATTCCCCCGTATTCAAACTCAATCTCCCGGAGACCTGCGCCAAGTGCCATAGCGACCCCAAGCTGATCGCGGCCTACCGGCTGAATGCGCACACAGCGGACTTCTATAAGGACAGCATTCATGGCCAGGCGCTCATCAAGATGAGGTTGATCGTGGCGCCGTCGTGCGACGACTGCCACGGTGTGCATGACATCAAGCGCAGCGTCGACCAGAGCGCCCGGACAAACCACGCGAACATCGCGAAGACCTGCGGGCAGTGTCACATGGGCATCGAGGAGACGTACAACCAGAGCGTCCACGGAGTGCTTCTGGCGAAGGGGGATCCCAAGGGCCCTGTCTGCACGGATTGCCACAGCGCGCACCAGATCGAGAAGCCGTCCAACCAGAATTTCAAGGCAGAGAGCGACGAGGTGTGCGGCAAGTGCCACCAAGACCGTCTGGCCCACTACCGAGAGACCTACCACGGCAAGGCGATGGCCCTGGGCCGTCCCAACGTGGCCTCCGACGTGGCCGCCTGCTACGACTGCCACGGGCACCACGACGTGTTCCCGATCTCCGACCCGCGCTCGAAGCTGTCGAAGGGAAAGATCCTCGCCACCTGCCAGCAGTGCCATCCTGGCGTCGGCCCAAAGTTCACGCAGTACCAGCCCCACGCGGACCCGCAGGACCCCACCCACAATCCTGCGCTCCACGCCGTCTACCTCGGGATGACGTCGCTCCTCATTGGTGTCTTCGCCTTCTTCGGACTGCACACGGTCCTGTGGATCGTGCGCTCGCTCTATCTCTACACCCACGATTCCAAGACCTTCCGCGAGGCTAAGGTCATGGCGACGGTCGATGACGAGACATTCACCCGATTCAATCCCTTCGAGCGCTTCCTGCACCTGCTGGTCGTGACGAGCTTCCTCCTGCTGGTCCTTACCGGGATGCCGCTCAAGTTCTACTACACGGGCTGGGCCAAGGTCATCTTCAACCTCCTGGGTGGGGCTGAGGTCGCCCGCGCCCTGCACCGCTTTGGCGCGATCATCACATTCACGTATTTTGGCCTGCACCTCTTCGACCTGATCGCCGGACTCTGGAGGGGCCGCAGCTCGCTCCGAGACCCTGCGACCGGCCGGTTCTCCCTTAAGCGGGCATGGACGGCGACGTTCGGCCCCGACTCGATGGTCCCGTCCTTCCAGGATTGGCGCGACTTTGTCGCCCATCAGAAATGGTTCTTCGGCAAGGGCCCGAAGCCCCAGTTCGACCGGTGGACCTACTGGGAGCGGTTTGACTACTTCGCGGTATTCTGGGGCATCTTCATCATTGGAGCCTCTGGCCTTGTCATGTGGTTCCCCGGCTTCTTCACGCGATTCGTGGGAGGCTGGATCATCAACATAGCCTTGCTCGTCCATTCGGACGAGGCGCTCCTGGCCGCGGGCTTCATCTTCACCTTCCATTTCTTCAACACCCACTTCCGCATTGAGAAGTTCCCGATGGACACGGTCATCTTCTCGGGCCGCATCTCCAAGACCGAGCTGATCCACGAGCGCAAGCGCTGGTATGATCGGCTGATCGCGGAGAACCGTCTGGAAGATCACCGGGTAAAAGACGACTGGGAGAGCCGCAAGCGCATCGCGCGCACCTTCGGCTTCATGTTCTTCGGCTTGGGACTGATCCTGCTCGGGCTCATCGTTTACGCGATGGTCTCGCGGCTGTCCCATTAGACGTCGTGCCTGCGCCGCCTGAGGCGCAGGCCCCGGGTTTTTGCGCCTCCACGGCTGGACCCTGCACGCTCGGGAAATCGGGCCGGCCGATCAGGAGTAAGGGGCCACGCAATAGATGCCTAGGTCTGCGCAACCGCTGCGTAGCACCTTGTCCACAACAGGCCCATAATCGGAACCCATCGGCTATATGAAGGCAGACCCAAGGATGCTCGTTCGTTCAGCCTGCGCCGCAATCGCAGCGCTGACGTTTGCCTTGGGTGCGGCGAGCGCATCGGAAGATGCTGCCAGGGCCGTGCCTCAGGCAGCACCCGCGGCGGTTCCTAATCCGGCGCCAGAGCAGGCCAAGGCGGGTCCCACAGTCGCGAACAGCGAGTGCATGGACTGCCACGAGGCCGAATTCAAACCGCGCAAGAAAGGAATGCAGCCGGAATGGATCGGAGTGAAGCCCGAGGTCTTTGCGCATTCCGCGCATGGCAAACTCAACTGCGTTGACTGCCACACCTCGATCACCGAAACCCCACACCCGAGCAAGCTGCCCGCGGTGCAATGCGTGAGCTGCCACGAGAAGGCGCTCCCAAAACACACCTTCCACCCGCGCATCGGAGCGAGCCCCATGCCGGCTGGCAAAGATACCTCCTGCACCGAATGCCATGGGTCGCACGACGTAACTCCGGTCAAGCTGAAGGAATTTGCCTTTGCCGATGGGCGTCAAACGGAAGCCTGCGGGCGCTGCCACGAGGCCGCTCGAAAGGATTATGTTGCGTCGGCCCACGGCGCCCGCCCTCCAGGGGCCCGTCAGCTCACACTCGACTGCCTGACGTGCCATGAGCAGCCCATTACGGCTGGAAGCAAGCTTGGCGGGGTCGAGCTCAAGCTTGCACAGGCCCGTCTCTGCGAATCATGCCACGCGAAGAAAGCCGAGGTCGCAGACCAGTCCCTTCGGGGCGCCAAGTTCGTCGCCTCTTATGAGCAATCGGTGCACGGCGCAGCGCTCACGGCCGGCCATGAGAAATCCGCAACATGCATCGACTGCCATGGCGCCCACGCCATGAACAAGGCGGCGGTGGCGGGCGCCCGGATCAACCGCCTGCATATCCCTGAAACCTGTTCGCGCTGCCACGAGAAACAGGCGCTGGAGTATGGCACGAGCGTCCACGCGGCGGCCCTCGCCAAAGGCAATCTTGACTCCCCGGTCTGCACGGACTGCCACGGCGAGCACGATATCCGCAAGCATACGGACCCCTCGGCTCCCGTGCACAACACGAACCTGGCTCAGCAGGTTTGCGCCGAGTGCCACGCCTCGGTCCGCTTGACGAGCAAGTACGGCCTGCGCAGCGACTCCTTCAAGACCTTCACGGACAGCTACCACGGCCTGGCGGATAGGGGAGGCGCAGTCGAGGTTGTGAACTGCGCGAGCTGCCACGGCGTGCATGCCATAAAGTCGCAGAACGATCCCACCTCGAGTGTCTACAAGGGCAACCTCGCAAAGACCTGCGGCGAATGCCACCGGGGAGCGAACACGCGGTTCTCGATCGGTGCCGTGCATGCCAGCTCCTCGCGGCGGGACACCTCCTCGCTCCTCTATTGGATAGCGACGATCTACGTCATTCTGATCGTCGTGGTTGTGGGCGGCATGGCGCTCCACAACCTTCTCGACTTCCTGAAGAAGACTCGCCGGAAGCTGGCCCTTCAAAAGGGCGAGATCCAGGAGTATCCCGTCGCTCACCGCCTCTACCTCCGGATGTCGCTCCACGAGCGGCTGCAGCACAGCGTGCTCGTGATCAGCTTCGTCCTGCTCGTCATCACAGGCTTCATGCTGCGCTATCCCGAGGCCTGGTGGGTTGTCGGCATTCGGCACTTCAGCAGCCGCGCCTTCGACCTTCGCGGCCTCTTCCACCGCGTGGCCGGAGTCGTCATGCTGGCGGCCGGCGCCTGGCACATCGGGTACCTCGCGTTCACAAAGCCCGGCAGGAAGCTCTTCATCGACCTCCTGCCGCGCTGGAATGACGTCACGGACCCATGGTACGTGTTCAAGTACAACGTCGGTCTATCGTCCGAGAAGCCTGCGTTTGGCCGGTTCTGCTACATAGAAAAGGCCGAGTATTGGGCCCTTGTCTGGGGCACCATGCTGATGGGCGTGACGGGGGCGATCCTCTGGTTCGAGAATACCTCCATGGGCTGGTTCACCAAGTTGGGCTTTGACGCCGCCCGGACCGTCCACTTCTACGAGGCCGTGCTTGCGACCCTGGCGATCATTGTCTGGCACCTCTATTTCGTGATCTTTAACCCGGACGTGTACCCCATGAACCTCGCCTGGCTCACGGGACGCATGTCGGAACGGGAAATGATTGAAGAGCACCCGCTGCAGCTCGAGGAAATGAAGGCTGAAGAGCGCGCGGCTTCGGACACGCCAGAGACGGCCGACCCGGGTGTGCCGCCGGCCAGCACTGACGGGAACGACACAAGTGAGGCGCCGGAGGGTTCCCCCGGCGACATGGAGTAGCGCTAGAGGGCCGCCCGGGCCCTACACGCGGCCCTGTGGCCGGAAGCTGCTCCATCTTCCAAGGGGGAGCAGCGCAACCCCCATCAAGAGCAGCTGGGTCGAGACGAACCCGATCAGCCCGTAGAAGGCGGCGTCCATGAACCCGTAGCTATGCAGGCCGACTCCAAGCATGTTCACCCCGAACCAGCTCCAGCTCGTCACGATGTTGCCGAACATCGCCATGACCATGAGTCCCCGCGACCGGATGAGGCCGCACCAGCGTGCATGGAGGATTGCGGCATTCCAGATGACGATCAATAGGGCGCCGTTCTCCTTTGGATCCCATCCCCAGAAGCGGCCCCATGACTGGTCCGCCCAGATTCCGCCGAGTATGGTGCCCACTAGGCTGAAGAGGGTGGCAAAGCAAATGATGCCATAGACCATCTGCGCGAGGGATTCGGCTGCCGCGGTGTCCAAGGAGCGGGTGAACACACCGCGGAGGACGTAGAGGATCGCGAGGAATCCAGCCAGGAAGGTCGAGGCATACCCCAAGGTCACGACGACGACGTGCGTCGCCAGCCAGAAATTCGAGTCGAGGACGGCGCGCATCATCTCAAGCGTGTCCCCGGCGAGGGAGAGGTGGTGCGCGATCAGGAGCGTCGCAAACCCAATCATACCCGCAGCGGCGGATCCGGCGGCGTTGCGGTTGAGCTGCTCCAGCACGAGGCAGAAGGCCACGCTGCCCCATCCCACGAAGAGCGCCGAGGAATAGAGGTTGGTCACCGGAGGCCGCCCCTCTAGCCACATCCGGGTTGCGATCCCCGCCGAGGCGGCAGCCCAGGCAACCGCTACAACCCAGAAAGCCGCTCGGCCCAGCTCTCTCGGCCACCTGAGCCATGAGAACGCCGCGAGGAGGAAGGCGGCTCCATAGAGCACCATGCTCGTGTAGAACGGTTCCGCCCGGTTGAAGCGAAGCTCAACCTCGCCTTTGGCCATCACGGATGGAAAGCGCGCCTCAAGCCGGTGGTTTATGGCAAGAAGCGTCCGGTTGAACACCGCGGCGTCCTTCGAGCGCCACGCATGTCCCACCTTCGCGAGGTCCATGGCGCTCGTGTTCAGGCTGGAGGTGCTAAACGAGTCCATCAGTGCCGCGCCTGCCGACCTCCAGTGCGTGGGGTCGGGGTCGCCTTCGTCGGGAGGGATCGGCACGAGGTAGCCCATCTGCTCCATGAAGCCAAGCCGGTCGGACATGCGCTCCATGCTCTTTAGGGCCGAGTCGCTGTAGGGCTCTCCGTGCTGGCTCTCCCGTACGGCCTCGATGCCCCTCGGCAGCAGCGAGGAGAAGGTCACAAGGTCGCTGAAAAAGTCGGCCGAATCCGGAGGTTGAAGGCTGTTCTTTAGCCTAACATAGAGTTCCACGTGATCGCGCACCTCCAGGAGCCTGCGCTGATAGGGAGTACGGAGCTCACGCAGAACGCCGTCCGCCAACCGCGCCTGCCGCTCCAACTCGCCGAGCCGCGGGCCCAGCTGCGCAAAGGAAAAACGCGAGCGGGTGGAAGGAAGGAACCCGACGAGGGCCATGGCACGTTGGGCGGCGCTCCCGTAGGAAATCCGGACCTGCTCTTCGCCCAGTCCCAGAACCTCGCGGACTTCGGGCGAGTCGATCCTGAACGTGGGGAGGGAGTCCGCCTTCTCCGGCTCGAAAAGAACGTCCGCCATCCACTCGTCCGGAGTCTGGACAAGGGGGGCGCTCTCCCCGGGAGCGCCCACGCGCTGGCGTCCTTGGAGCGTAAGGAGGGAGGCTCGGGCAACCGAGTCGAGCGGCTTGATCCTCCCGTTGAGCAACACGGGGATCCGTCCGAGAGAGGTGAGGTCAAAGGCTCCTGGGTCGGGCGCCACCCAGAAAGGGGCCACGACATAGCAGAGCGCACCCGCTAAGGCGACAAGAGGCACGAGGGTCCCGAGCCCCGTTGATCTGCCCGGAGTGGGGGAGGCCGCATGGGCGCTCTTTTTCCTTCGGCCCAGGTAACCCACGAGGCTCTGGCTAAACTGGATCGCAAGCCCAACGCCCATCATCACGCATGCCGCATAGGGAAGCATCCATCCGGGGTTGCGCACGACCTCCAGGACTGAAACCCGGCCCGGGGCGTTCATCTGGTACTGGTAGAACGTCTGGCCGCCGATCCGCAATGGGTGGTTCATCGAGATTTCAAATTCACGGTCATCTCCACCGTTGCCCCCTTGGATGCGCACCCGGCTTGCGAAGTTCTTTGGAATGCTCGTCCCGGGATAAAGGTCGTTCGTGACCCGGAGGAGCGTGAGGGAGACCGGTAGGTTGTAGCGCTCGGGACGCAGCACGATCTCCCATTCATGGCCGCCATATTCAAAGGTTTGCCTATCAACCAGTAGAGGTGATACAAGCCATGTCCCGACGTGCCTCCCCTCGGCCGTGATCTGGATATAGGCCCCGGGGGAATTGACCTCCCCCGATCGGCTGGCGGGCGCTACGGGCTCGATACCAATGCGGGCTCCAAATCCGTTGTCGGGGAATCCCTCTTGGTCCGGTGCGGAGGCATTCCGGGCCACCAGAGCGGCGTTCGGGTAGTACTTCCTTATAGAGAGTTCGAACGGAAGCTTCGGATGCCTGACGGCCCCCTTACTTGCCAGAAAAGAATCGGGGATGGCCACTACCTCGTCATAGCCCGAGTTGCCCCTGTCGATGACGGCCAGTTCATAGGTTCGGAAGCTCTCGGAATACGACTTGGTTTCGCCGACCGAAAACCGCAGCGAACTGTCTTTCCGGAGGATGCCGGACAGGAGTTCACCCAAGAGCAGCAGGATCACCCCAGCATGCGCCAGTTGTATGCCCGATTTGCGCCAAGCCAGGCGAAAGCGAAAAACATGGGCACAGACCAGGTTTGCAAGCAGGAGGCCCCCCACCGTGTAGCCACCGGGAAATACCGGAAACGATAGCCCTGTCCCCGGGGGGCTCCATGTGACAACAAAGCTTTGGAAGTACTTCTGCTGCACCAGCCAAACACCGAGATGGACCTGCTCCAGCGTGGCGGCAAAGACGAGGACCATGGACATGACCAGCAGCACGACCGTCAGCCGCATCGAGACGAAGAAATCGCGCAAATTCTGCGTCATGGGGGTCACCGTGTTTCTCAGGGATGGGCCGGAAGGTCCAATGGACACGGCCTTGCGCGTCCGATGCAGGACGCCCGACCTCCCTGGGGCCCCTTTTGTTTGCGTGTCTTCACGGATAATGCGGCGCCGGAACCTTTGGGGTTCAAGAAAGGGGAGTCGAGCGGCGACTCAGGGCCCCGAAGCGAGGACCGCCGCCGGATGGTGAGGCGTGCAGGGGGAGCCTTGGGCACCGCATTTTCGGTGATTCGGGTGCGCGAACGCCCCAAAAAAGAAAGATTCAACGCTAACTTAAGGGTTCCAGAAGCCGCGCAAATGGCCTGTGCCGTTTTCGCTCTCAGGGAGGCCGGTTTTCGACACCAATCTGGGCCCGACTTTGCCCCTTAATACCGTGACCCAGAGGCCCCTGTTAATCTGCGCATCGGAAATAGCAATATCTGCGCAGCAGGTGCCCCGCACACATGGCAGAATGCCACCCTAACAAGCGTTTCCTGTCCCCATCTCCATGTCCAACAGCAGCCCTTCCACGTCCCCGAGCTATGTAACATTCGATGCAAACGAGGCTGTCTCCTCGGTTGCCTATCGTCTAAACGAGCTGATCGCGATATATCCGATAACGCCGTCCTCGACGATGGCGGAGACCTGCGATGAATGGGCGGCTGCAGGCAAGTTGAACCTCTGGGGCCAGGTGCCGCGCATTGTCGAGATGCAGTCCGAGGGTGGCGTCGCGGGTGCCGTGCATGGGGGCCTCTTGGGCGGCGCGCTCACGACGACCTTCACGGCGTCCCAAGGCCTGCTCCTGATGATCCCGAATCTCTACAAGATCGCGGGCGAGCTGCTTCCCTTCACGATGCATGTCAGCGCCCGGGCGCTTGCGGCCCAGGGTCTCTCCATCTTTGGAGACCATCAGGATGTCATGGCATGCCGGGCGACCGGATGCGCCCTGCTGTGCAGCAATTCCGGACAGGAGGCGCACGACTTCGCCCTCATTTCCCATGCGGCAAGCTATCGCTCCCGGATCCCGTTCATCCACTTCTTTGACGGCTTCCGGACCTCTCACGAGGTGTCGAAGCTTTCCGTTCTGACCGACGCAAACATCAGGAGCATCATCGACGAGAAGGACCTGGCTGCATTCCGGTCGCGCGCGATGACCCCCGACAAGCCGACACTCCGGGGAACGGCCCAGAACCCGGATGTCTATTTCCAGGGACGCGAGGCCGTGAACGGCTTCTATGCCGCCCTGCCAAAGATCGTGCAGGACACAATGGACCGCTTTGCCGCAGTCACGGGCCGCAGCTACCACCTTTTTGACTACCACGGGCATCCCGAAGCCGAGCGGGTCATCGTCGCCATGGGCAGCAGCGTGGAAACCATCGTCCAGACCGTCGACTGGCTCGCCTCAAAGGGCGAGAAAGTCGGCGTCATTGCGGTCCGCCTGTTCCTGCCGTTCGACGTCGAGGCCTTCCTCGCCGCGCTTCCCAAGACCGTCAAGGCCATCGCGGTCCTGGACCGCACGAAGGAGCCGGGCTCCATCGGCGAGCCGCTGTACCTGAGCACCGTTGCTGCCCTGGCAAAGGGACGCAGGGCGCTCGCCAGTTCCGCGTCGGTGGTGGGCGGCCGTTACGGGCTCGGATCCAAGGAATTCACCCCGGGAATGGTGAAGGCCGTGTTTGAGAATCTTTCCAAGGCCGAGCCCAAGAACCAGTTCACGGTCGGCATCACCGACGACGTGAACGGAACCTCGCTGCCGTTCGACCTGGAGTTCGATGTCGATATGACGGGAGTCAGGCAATGCGTGTTTGTCGGCCTGGGTGCCGACGGAACTGTCGGTGCCAACAAGAACTCGATCAAGATCATCGGCGAGCAGACCTCCAACTTTGCCCAGGGCTACTTCGTCTACGACTCGAAGAAGTCGGGATCGATGACGATCTCGCACCTGAGGTTCGGGCCAAAGCAAATCCGGGCCCCCTACCTGATCCGCAAGGCGGACTTCGTGGCCTGCAGCCAGTTCAGCTTTGTCGGGCGCACCGACGTCCTTCGCTATGCTGCGCCGGGCGCCACGGTCCTCATCAACTCTCCCTATTCGCCCGAGGATACCTGGAAAAAGCTTCCCCGCGAGTGGCAGGCCACGCTAATCGCCAAGAAGCTGCGCCTCTTCGTGATCGACGCCACCCAGGTGGCCCAGGCGAGTGGTATGGGCCGGCGCACCAACACGGTGCTCCAAACCTGCTTCTTCGCGCTGTCGGGTGTCCTTTCGCAGGACGAGGCGATCAAGCACATCAAGAAGGCGATCGACAAGACCTACGGCAAGAAGGGCGAACAGATCGTGAAGATGAACTACGCCGCGGTGGACGCAGCCTTGGCCGGAATGAAAGAGGTCAAAATCCCGGCCGCTGTCGAAACGGGCTCAACGGCAACCGTCCCGCCGACCTACAGGGGCGCCCCCGATTTTGTACGCGAGGTCACGTCCCGGCTCCTTGCGGAGGAGGGTGATCTGATGCCGGTAAGCGCCATTCCGCTCGACGGCTGCTGGCCGACGGGCACCGCGCGGTTCGAGAAGCGCAATATCGCGCTCGAGATTCCCTCCTGGGACTCATCGATCTGCATCCAGTGCAACAAATGCGTCATGGTCTGCCCGCATGCAGCCATACGCGCCAAGTTCTTCGGGCCGGAATCCCTTGAGGGAGCTCCGGCGGACTTCCTTTCCGTTCCCTTCCGCTCGACAGAGTTCCCGGGGCAGCGCTACACGATCCAGGTCGCCCCAGAGGACTGCACCGGCTGCTCGATTTGCGTCCAGGTCTGCCCCGCCAAGGACAAGACCAACCCGAGACACAAGGCCATCGACATGGTCGCGCAGCCGCCGCGCCTTGAAAAGGAGCGCGCAAACTTTGACTTTTTCCTGAAGCTCCCCGATCCGGACCGCGCGAAGCTCGACCTGACCACCGTTAAGGGCTCGCAGTTTGCAGTGCCTCTATTCGAGTTCTCTGGAGCATGCGCGGGCTGCGGCGAGACACCCTATGTTAAGCTCCTCACCCAGCTGGTGGGTGACCGCCTTGTCATAGCGAACGCCACCGGCTGTTCCTCAATCTACGGCGGCAATCTGCCGACGACCCCGTATTGTACGGACAAACAAGGGCGCGGACCCACATGGGCCAACTCCCTCTTCGAGGACAACGCGGAGTTTGGGCTCGGCTTGCACCTCGCTGTCGAGCAGCGCTCCCGCAGCGCGCGTGAATTCCTCGCACGCCTGTCCGATCGCGTCGGCTCCGAGCTGGCTACGGCCATCTCCGGCGCCGACCAGTCGACCGAGGCGGGTATCGCCGACCAGCGCAGCAGGGTAGTCGCCCTAAAGGCCGTTCTCAGCAAGTTCAACGACCCGGACGCACAACGCCTGATGACGCTAGCCGACGAGCTTGTGAAGAAGTCGGTCTGGATCCTTGGCGGCGATGGCTGGGCCTACGACATCGGCTACGGCGGGCTCGACCACGTGCTCGCCACGGGAGCCAATGTGAAGGTCCTGGTCCTCGACACCGAGGTCTACTCGAACACGGGCGGACAGGCTTCGAAATCGACCCCCATGGGAGCCGTGGCCAAGTTTGCCTCCGGCGGAAAGGCCATAGCAAAGAAAGACCTTGCGCTCATCGCCATGCAGTACGGCCACGTCTATGTCGCCCGAGTCGCCTTTGGCGCCAAGGACAGCCAGACGATCGCTGCCTTCCGCGAGGCGGAGAGTTACAACGGTCCGGCCCTCATCGTCGCGTATTCCCACTGCATAGCGCACGGATTCCCGCTTCATCTTGGCCTTGAGCAGCAGAAGCTGGCGGTCGAGACCGGCTACTGGCCTCTGTTCCGCTACGACCCGCGCCTTGCGGCACGGGGAGAAGTGCCCCTCAGGCTCGACTCCGGTGCGCCTAAGTCGGAGCTCTCCAAGTTCACGGCGAACGAGACCCGCTTCGGCATCCTCAAGAACATCGCACCCGATCGGGCCAATGAGCTCGGTGCCATGGCTCAGGCAGAAGTGCGGAGGCATTACGCCCTCTACCAGCAGCTTGCAGCAACCGCCGCACCCAGCGGCAACGGCCACGCCGTGCCACCCCCGGCGTCAGCCGCTCCCGCCAACTCCCAGAACCCTTCTTCACGGTCATGAATCTCCAAACCACCTACCTCGGGCTTAAGCTCAATAACCCCCTTGTCGTAGGCGCCTCGCCGTTTTCGGAGGAGGTCCACGTGGCCTGTCAGCTCCAGGACGCAGGGGCCTCCGCGTTCGTGATGCGCTCGCTCTTCGAGGAGCAAATCGACGCTGAACAGCGAGCCCTGATCCACCTGATCGAGACTCCTGCCGAGAGCAACGCCGAGGCGACGTCCTACTTCCCGGCCTTCTCGGAGTATCAGCTGACCCCGGACCGCTACCTCAAGCAGATCGAGAACCTGCGGGCCGCGCTCACCATTCCCGTGATCGCTTCGCTCAATGGCTGCAGGCCGGGCGGCTGGACGGACTATGCCGCGCGCATGGAGGCCGCGGGTGCGAGCGCCATCGAGCTCAACCTCTACCAGCTGGCGACGGACCCGAATCTCGACGCAGGGCAGGTGGAAACGGCGATGCTGGAGACCGTCAGCCTGGTCACAGCGGCCGTCAACATCCCCGTCTCGGTCAAGCTGTCACCCTTCCACACGTCGCCCGCGCAATTCGCGCTCGCCCTGGAGAAAGTCGGTGCATCGGGCGTGGTGCTATTCAACCGCTTTTATCAACCGGACTTTGACATTGAGAACCTCGAGGCGAAGTCACAGCTGAAGCTGTCCGACCCGAGCGAGCTGCTGCTGAGATTAAGATGGCTGGCCATCATTTCCCCGCACCTGCGCGGATCCCTCTCGGCCACGGGCGGCATCCACAGTTCCGATGACATCGTGAAGGCCGTCCTTGCCGGGGCGCACACGGTGCAGCTGGTTTCCGTCCTCCTGAAGCACGGCCCCAGGGTCCTCTTCAGCCTGTTGGACGGCCTGGAGAGTTGGATGAAGGAACACGAGTACGAGACCATCGAGGAGTTCAGGGGAGCCATGAACCTTAAGCGTTGCGCGGATCCCGCGGCATTCGAGCGCGCGAATTACATGCGCATCCTGCAGAGTTGGCGGGTCTAGGGAGAGGCCGATTACGAGCAAGACGGCTCGGGGCGGCCTGGACCTGGGCAAACTCTCGGTGTCGTTGACTAAAACGCCCCGCCTTCACCTACTGCGCACGGTATGTCAACCCGATCGCGTTCGGACATGGCACAGGCGGCACACCCATCCGTACGGGTGCCATGTGCCCTGCTCAGTACGCTCGTGGCAGGGTTCCTACTTGTGGCAACCGCGGAAACGGCCCGGGCGGATCCCCTGATCACTTCGCTCGTGCCTCCGGCCGAAGCGGTCCCTTCCGGATCGACGATACCGGTGGGACTACTCGTGGCAAACTCCGGCCCGAACACTGAAAATCTTAACGAGCCCGCCACCCTCCCTGGGCAACTCTGGCAGGCGGAACAGTCCTGGTCCGTGGTCCTGACGGCTTCCGGCTCAACGGAGCACTCGGTCGCGCCGGGGCAATTCGCCCTGTGCGCCTATTCCTTGGCCCTCCCCGACGGCGTGGCGGGTCGTGTCATTCTGGAGGTTTCACAAGGGCTTTCTCATCCGGCCACCTCCGTGATCTCGATTGCCACGCCTCGTCCTGACCCGCTCGGGGTGCAGGCGACGCCTCAGGCGCGCCCCGCGCAGAAGGTCCGCTACCAGACCATCGCCTACACGCTTCAGCGCACCTTTGCTGACCATTTTTCGCCATTTGAGCCGGTCTATTTCATCTATGGGCCCAAGGCACCCGCCGCCAAATTCCAGTTTAGCTTCAAATACCGCATTTTGTCCTTTGACGACTTTAGCGAGGAGATGGAGGGGTGGCCGCAGCGGACGCTCCAGTTCGGGTACACCCAGAGGTCCCTCTGGGACCTCGACGCCAACTCCAGCCCCTTCTACGACACCAGTTACATGCCCTCGCTGTTTTATCAGTTTCTCTCGAAGGCCTCTGTGACCGAGGAGGACCGGGGCGGAGCCAAATGGCTCGGCCTGCAGACGGGATACCAGCATGAATCGAACGGCCAGGGCTCGGTCGCTTCGCGCAGCCTCAACACCATGTACCTGCGCTCGGGGGCCCTTTTTGGAAGGGCGGACCGGTGGCACGCGATCGTACAGGGCCGGGTGTTTGAGTACATTGGGGGGCTCTCGGACAATCCTTACCTGAAGGACTACCGGGGGTACGGCGAGTGGCAGGCCGTTGTGGCACGAGGCAGCGGGCCCTCGCTCTCCTACATTGGGAGGGCGGGCAAGGACCTCAGCCATTTCACAAGCCAGTTTGACCTCAATTTGCCGGTCAAAACCCATCTGCTGGATTTTGCCACCTATTTCCTAATCCAGTATTTTGACGGTTACGGTGAAAGCCTCAGGGAATACGATAGGCATTCCGACACGATCCGGGCGGGCATATCACTGGTCCGGTGAGCGCCGCCCCGGCGCAGGGGAACCCAAGCTCGAATAACAACGAGTCCCTTACCCGGGAAGACGGGCTATCGGATTCCCGGTTAGAAAAGGCTAAGGATAAGGGAGGGCCTTATCCCCAAGAGAACGATCAGCACCGCCGCAGCTGCAAGGGTGGTGGCAGCAAACGGCGGCACGATTATCCTGCCCGCCGCCGGCGCCGGTGCCTCGACCAGCGCCTGCTTCAGCACGATCAGGTAGTAATACAAGGCCAGCGCACTTAGGGCGATCGCCAGCACGACCAGCCAGCCCACGGGCCCAGCGAGCCCGCCAAGGCGCAGCGCTGATGCGAATACCGAGAATTTGCCGAAGAAACCCGCAAGAGGAGGGATGCCGGCAAGCGAGAGGATGAAGATTGCAAGGCAGCCAGCCAAGAGGGGCGAGCGGCGGTGGAGCCCGGCCAAGTCCGTTATCTTCTGGCAGGTTCCCGTCGCTTCGACGACGGCGATGACGCCGAAGGCGCCCCCGGCGGCAATCCCGTAGGTGGCCGCGTAATAGAAGAGGGGGCCGACGCCGTAATCTCCGGTCGCGATGACGCCCAATAGCAGCGTACCCGAATGTGCGATCGCCGAGTACGCGAGCAGGCGCCGGACGTTCTGCTGCGCCAGGGCGCCGAAGTTTCCGACAAGCATCGAGAGTCCCGCGATGGCCGCCACGGCGGGGATCCATCCTGCGGAAACAGGCATCGCCGAGACGCTGCCCGCCACCGGATAAAAACCCGTCCAGAGGATTCGCGTGAAAAGGGTGAATCCAGCAAGTTTCGACGCTGAAGCGATCAGCGAGGCGGAGGCCGTTGGGGCGCCCTCATAGACGTCGGGAGCCCAAAGGTGGAAAGGTGCCGCGGCGGCCTTGAATCCAAAAGCCACCAGGACCATCACGAGCGCTACCATGAGCAGGGCTCCCGGTGGCTGCGTCGACAGGCGGCCCGCGATCTCGGGAAGCTCGATGCTCCCGGTGAGACCGTAGATCAGGCTGAAACCAAACAGGAGGAACGCGGCGGCCATTCCTCCGAAAAGGAAGTACTTCAGGCCGGCTTCCGCGGACTCTGGCCGCGCTTTGTCGAAACCCGTCAGGATATAGAGCGAGAGGCTCGCCAGTTCGAGCGCCAGGAAGCCCACGAGGAGTTGCTGAGCCGCAGCCATCAGCGTGAACCCGGCCGCAGCAAAGAGCATCACGGCCACATACTCCGCAGGATGGCGTCCGGAACGGTTGACCGATGCCGTGCCGAGCGCGAGAAGCGTCAGCGAAAGGACACCCACGCGGGTTGCTATTGCGAACCGATCGAAGATCAATACCCCGCCGAACGCCGGACCGTGCGGTCCACTGCAGGCGAGCCACACCGCCGCAAAGAGCGCTAGAGCCCCCAAGCCCGCCGCAACCTGGAGCCTTTTGGCGTTGCTGAGCTTCCGCAGGGCCGTCAGGTCGAGGCCCAGGACCGCCAAGGCCCCCACGACCAGGGCCGTCTCCGGGCGAAGCGCCTTGAAAAGGAGGGTGTAGTCAAGGCTCACAGTGCTCCCCCTTTCAGGACGGCCTGGAAGTAAGGCGTCTGGAGCGCCGGGCGGATCAATTCAAGAAGGAGGTCCGGCTTCAAGCCGATGAGAATGGTCGCTCCGAGGAGGAGAAGTGCGCCGCATTTCTCCGCGAGGGTTATCGGCGGCAGGGGTGCGACGTCGACCGCGGCCTTGGCCGTGTCGGCGTGGCCAAAAAAGGAGACCTGAATCACGCGCAGCGTGAATGCGGCGGCGACCAGCACGCCGACGGCGGCTAGGACGGCGGCCCATGGCGCGGTCTGCCAGGTTCCGATCAGGATCGTGAGCTCGGCAGGGAAGCCGCTGAAACCCGGCATGCCCATCGAGGCCAGCCCCGCCAAGACAAACACGGTGGCGGCAAACGGGAGGCGCTTGTAGAGAGACATGGCCCGAAGATCCGCAAGCTTACGGGTATGCGTCCGGTCGTACACCATGCGCCCCACCACGGCGAACAGCAGTCCCGCGATGACGCCGTGTGAGAACATCTGCAGGACGGCGCCGCTCACAGCCCGGACGTTGGCCGCAGCCAAGCCCAGCAGCACAAATCCCATGTGGCTCACGCTCGAGTACCCGATCACAAACTTGAAATCCTCCTGGACCAAGGCAATGAGCCCCGCATAGATGATCCCGATTACCGCGAGCCAGAAGATCATCGGCTGCCAAAACAGGAACCCCACCGGGAAGAGCGGCATTGCAACCCGCAGACAACCGTAGGCGCCGAGCTTCATCACGACCCCAGCGAGAAGCATCGAGGCAGCCGTGGGGGCGGCCACGTGCCCTGTGGGGGCCCATGTGTGGAAGGGAAACATGCCCGCCAAGACCGCGAATCCGAGGAAAACCAAGGCGAACATCCAGACCTGCTGGCCATGGGAGAAGCCCACTGCGGCCTGGGCCATGTCAGCAACGGCGAAGCTGTGCGCGCCGCCCGCGGCGTAGGCCCAGAGAATGCCCGCCAGCACCAGCGCGCTCCCGGCAAAGGAATAAAGCACCAGCTTCATGGCCCCGTACTCCCGGTTTGTGGATCCCCAGATCGCTATCAGGAAGTATTTCGGCACGATGGCTATTTCGTAGAACACGAAGAAAAGGAACGCATCGGCGCTCAGGAACACCCCGTAGACCCCGCCGATCAGCGCCAGGAAAAACGCGAAGAACTCACCGGTCCGCTGCTCGACGTTCCAGGAGAAAAGGACACCCGCGGTCGCGGCCAAGCCGGTCAACACGACGAGCGTTAGGCTGATGCCGTCAGCTGCAAGGTGGTAGCGAATCCCCATCTGCGGTATCCAGGGATAGTCCACAAGGGACACGGGGCCGGCGGCATCCGGCACGAACTTAAAGGCCGCAAAGAGCGCTATGCCCCAGGCGGTCAGCGCGCTCGCCAGCGCTACCGCCCGCGCCAGGCCCGGCGACCGCCGCCCGACAGCGAGCGAAAGCAGCGCGCCCGTAAAGGAGATATAGATCGTGCAGGGCAGGGCGTTCATGGCAGCGCGAGGTGGGCGACCCAGGACGTCACCAGGGGGTTAATGAGCACCGTGAGGAGCTGGGGAAGGATTCCAAAGACGAACATGAGGCCGACCAAGGGGGCCAGTGTCGCGGTCTCGATCCCGGTCAGGTCGGCGAATCTGCTCTCTGAAGCACCCGCCTTCGGTCCATGGAAGACGCGTTGCCAGAAGGTCAGCAGAAAATAGGCCGTGGCGAAAAGCCCGAGGCACGAAACCGCCGCCGCCCAAGGAACGAGCCCCCAGACGCCGCGGAATATCAGGAACTCACCGACGAAACCGTTGAGCCCCGGAAGCCCGATCGACGAGAACATCGAGATCCCGCACAGGCCCGCGAAAAGGGGAGCCCATGTGCGTACGCCTCCAAAATCACCGATACCACGTCGGCCGCCTGCGCGCGCCTCGAGCACGCCCACGCAGAAGAAGAGGGCACCGGCCGAGATTCCGTGGTTGAACATCTGGAGGATCGTGCCGGTAAGGGCGGCCGTCGCTGCATCCGGGCTCGGCCTGGAGAGCGAGCATACCGCGAAGAGTCCGAGGAGGCAGTAGCTCACATGGTTGACCGAGGAATAGGCCACCATGCGCTTGAGGTCGGTCTGCTTCATCGCGGCAAACGCACCGAAAACGACGCCCCCCACCGCCAGCCACAGGAGTCCGGGCGCGAATCTGTGGAGGGCTGCGGGAAAGAGCGGCCAGAGGATCCTCAGGAATCCATATACGCCCATCTTGGACATTACTCCGGTCAGGAACATGGAAGCTCCCGTCGGGGCCTCGGCATATGCAGAGGGCAGCCACGTGTGGAACGGGAAGAGCGGAACCTTGACTGCAAGGCCCAAGAGGATCCCGAAAAACACCGCGTTGGGCCAGATCCCGCCCAGGGCGGCGAGTTTCGTCGCCAGCGCCCCGCTTGAGGCGAGACCCGAGAGGACCGTGAAATCAAGGGTGCCTGTGGCCAGAAAAAGGGCGGCAAAGCCCAGCAGCATGAACGCGCTGCCACCGATCGTGTAGATCACGAACTGGTAGGCAGCCCGCGTTGCGCCAGGCCCGCCCCAGAGCCGAATCAGGAAATAGGCAGGAACAAGGCTAAGCTCCCAGAAGAGGAACCAAGGGACAAAGTCCAAGGCCAGGAAGACTCCCAGCGCCGCCCCCTGAAGCAGGAGGAAGAGGAGGTTCAGGAGACGCGGATTGTTCTCCTGGCGCCAGGAGGCCAGCATGGAGAGCGGCCCCAGGATTCCCGTGAGTAAGAGCAGCACGAGGCTCAGGCCGTCCAGGCCCAGACGGAAATGCACGTTCAGGGAGGTGATCCAGTCGTGGCCTTCGGCGAACTGGTAGCCCGCGGCGGACGGGTCGAAGCGGCAAAGGGCGATCCCAGCCAGAGCGAGTGTGGAAAGGCTGAAGGCCAGGGCGAGCACGCGCACGGACCACGCACCGAGCTTGGGGGCGAACAGGAGGACGAGCGCACCGACCCAAGGCACGAACACGATCAGAGAGAGCAGGGGCAGCGAGGAGCTCATCGGCCTCCTCCCATGATCGCTAGGATGGCAAGCACGACGAATCCAAGGGCAAGTATCCTCAGGTAGCCATGCGCCTCGCCGGTCTGCGCCCGCGAGTAAAATTTCCCGACGGTGCGGAGCTCCTCGCTGGCGGCGTTGAATCCGGTGTTCAGCCCCTCGTCGTCCGTCTCCTTGTTGAAGCGGCCGGCCATTTCCCCGAATCGGGCTACCAGGTCTATCACCCCGCCCCAAACCCGCCGGTCCATCCATGCAGCCAGGGACGCAAACGCCGTGTTCAGCCGCCCGACCGTGGCCGCATAGAGCTCGTCAAACTTCATGCGCGCAGCCGCAAAAGCGAAGGCCCTTGGGAAGGCAGCCTCGACCGGATCGATTGCCTCGGCCGTCTCGCGGGGGCGCCGCGCATAAAGGGCCCAGCCGGCCCCAATTCCGGTGCAGACCAAGAGAACCGAGAGCACAATCAAGCTGGCGCCTTCAAGGAGAGAGTGCGCCTCGACCGGGGTGCCGGTCAAAGCGGACTCGAGCCAGGGCCATGCCGGGGTCCCGAGGAAACCGATCAAGATCGAGCACGCGGCGAGAAGGATGAGCGGCACGGTCATCACGCCCGGGCTCTCGTGAGCGTGTTGCGCGGCGGCCGAGCGGGGCTTGCCGAGAAAAACCTCGGCAACCAGGCGCGTCATATAGAAAGCCGTGAGAACGACCGCGGCCAGGGCCATGATGAGCGGCAGCGCCGACACGTTCCACTCGTAGGCCGCGTGGAGGATGGCCTCCTTGCTCCAGTAGCCAGAAAAGACGAAGGGCACGCCGGAAAGAGCCATCATGCCGATGGCAAACGTCGCGAACGTGATGCGCATCGGTCCGCTCAGGCCGCCGAGCCTCCTCATGTCCTGCTCGTGGTGCGATGCGTGGATCACGGAGCCGGCCCCAAGGAAGAGGAGAGCCTTGAAGAAGGCGTGCGTCAGGAGGTGGAAAATGGCCGCGACCCAGGAGCCGACCCCCAGGGCAATCATCATGTAGCCGAGCTGGGACACCGTCGAGAAGGCGAGCACGCGCTTGATGTCATTCTGCGCGACTGCGATCAAGGCGCCGAGGAGCGCGGTGATGGCCCCGATGAATGCCACCGCGGTGAGGGCGTGGAAGGGGGCGTGCGCCAAAGCCTGGTCGGCTGCCATCAGCGGATAAACGCGGGCGATCAGGAAGACGCCTGCAGCGACCATCGTGGCCGCGTGGATGAGCGCCGAGACCGGGGTGGGGCCCTCCATCGCGTCCGGGAGCCAAACGTGCAGGGGAAACTGGCCCGACTTGCCGATGGCACCGCAAAACACGAGTAGGCCTATCGCCGTCGATACGGCGAGCCCGCCAAGGGTGACCTGGGCCGAGAGGGTCCCGAGCGTCGCGGCTTCAAGCACGCCATGGCCTCCATCGTAAAAGAGAAGGGAGCCGGCCGCGTTGTTGAGCCAGAGGATGCCAAGGAAAAAGCCGAGGTCTCCGATGCGCGTCGTGATGAAGGCCTTCTTCGCCGCCGCCGCCGCCGAGGGCTTCGTGAACCAGAATCCGATCAGCAGGTAGGACGCGAGCCCCACCAGTTCCCAGGAGATGAAGAGCAGGAGAAGGCTGTTGGAGACGATGATTCCCAGCATCGCCGCGGCGAACAGGCTCAGGAAGCAGAAGAACTGCTTGAAATTCTCGTCTTCCCTCATGTAGCCGAGGCTGAAGATAAAGATGAGCGTGCTGACGAAGCTCACCATGACGCACATGAACGCCGTAAGGGGATCGAGGAGCCAGCCCAGCCGCAGGGCGCCCTCGCCCACGCAGAACCAGTCGAAATTGAAAGCCAGGTGCGCTGCCGGGTTCGCCAGGGCCCCGGAGAGCGCCAGACAGGAAAGGACAAAGGAGGAGGCAATCGCCGCTATCGCTGCGCCGGCAGCCACTGCCCGGGCGCGCCGGGGTACAACGGCGCCGATTGCGGCTGCAACCAGGGGAAGCGCGGGGATAAGCCAGAGGTGCTGGACGGCTAAGCTCATGGAGTTCGAGGATCAGCCCTTGAGGCGAACGGCCTCCTGCAGCCGTATATTCCTTTGCCGGCGGTAGACAGCGATCACGAGGGCCAGACCCACGGCCGCCTCTGCGGCAGCGACGGCAACCGAGAAGGTGACAAAGATGACGCCGGTGGCGGGTGACGGCGCCGGTCCAAAGCGCCAGAAGGCAATGAAATTCAAGTTCGCGGCGTTGAGCATTAGTTCGATCCCGAGGAGCACCAGGATGCTGTTGCTGCGCGAGAGAGCGCCGGCCAGGCCAATGCAGAAGAGCAGGCTGGAGAAGACCAGGCAGAGCTGGAGTGGGGAGCTGATCATGGCGCGTCCTCCTTCTTGCCTGAGGGCTCCTCCGAGGCGATCACGACACTCCCCAGGGTCGCGACCGTTAGGATCATGCCGATCACAAGTAGCGAAGCGGCGTGGATCCCCATGAGCTCGGCTCCCAGCTGCTTCACGGGCGCGGCCGGCCCGTGCGCGCTGGCCGCGGGAAGCGTCGTCATGAGCGCGCCGTAAAGGAGCACGGCAAGCACGGCGCCCCCGGCCATGACTGCTGACCATGCGCGGCTCACCGTGTCGGCGGAAACGGTCACGTCGGTCCGCGAGCGGCGCGTCAGAAGCACCGCGAAAAGAACCACCATCGAGACAGCGCCCACGTAGACAAGCAACTGGGCAAAGGCCACGAACTCCGCCCCGCAAGAAAGGTAGAAGATGGCGACGCCGATCCAGCTGCCAATCAGCAGCAGCACGCTATGGATCAGGTTTCGGAGCAGCATCGCCGTCGCCGCGGAGCCGAGGGTCACCAGGCAAATGAGGAGGAGGAGCGCCGTCGTCATGTTGCGTAGCTGTAGGTTCGGGGCGCCACGCCGCTGCTCAGGCGCCGGCCCATGACGATGAAGGGCACGACGACCAGAACGATCGCAACGGCCCATCGGACGAGCTGGAGGGGCCCGGTCCACCCGAAGCTGAGGGACCAGAAGGCGGTCGTGCCCAGGTTGATGAGCGCCAGGGGCACCAGGAACTTCCACGCGAAGCGGGTCAATTGGTCTATCCTAAGGCGGGGAAAGGTTGCCCGGATCCAGATGAAACCGACCAGGAGCGTGATCAGCTTGGCGCCGAACCAGGCATACGAGGGGATGAATTCGAGCGACGGGAGCGGGGCGTGCCATCCCCCCAAGAAGAGGGTAACCGCCATGCCGCTAAGGGCCGTCATACCGAAGTACTCGGCCATGAAGAAAAACACGTACTTGCAGCCGCTATATTCGGTAAGGTGGCCGGCGATCAACTCGCTCTCTGCCTCGGGAAGGTCGAAGGGCGAACGGTTGGACTCGGCCAGCGCCGCGACCATGAAGACAGCGAACCCGGCGAATCCCCAGGGCGTGAAGACGTTCCAGGTGGGCACCCATCCCCATTTCCAGGCGGACTGGGCTGCCACGATGCCGGTGGTGGATAGCGTGCCCGAGATCATGACGACCGGCACCCAAGAGAGAAGGAGCGGCAACTCGTAGCTGATCAGCTGGGCCAGCGCCCGCATGGCAGCCAGGAGCGAGTACTTGTTGTGGCTGGACCATCCCGCCATGAACACGGCGAGCTCCGTCGTGGCGCCCACCGCAAAGAAGTAGAGCACTGCGGCGTCGAGGTCCACCGGGACCAGGTGCCTGCCGTAGGGGATGACCGCAAAGGCCATGACGGTGGAGGCCAGCAGTATCACCGGTGCGAGGAAGTGCAGGATGTGGTCGGCATCCCGGGGCACGATGTCCTCCTTTGAGAGCATCTTGATGCCATCGGCAATGGGCTGCAGGAGGCCAAAGGGACCCGTGCGGTTCGGTCCAGGACGGTTCTGCACCCGGCCGAGGACCTTCCGCTCGACAAGGGTGAGGGCGGCAAAGAGAAGACCGAACACCGCCAGTATCACGATCATCGCGATCAGGCTGTTCGCAAACCAGCGCCAAGGCTCGGGAAGATGTGAGGTGACCAGGTCGCGCAGCAGCTGGGGAGCGCGCTCAAGCAGGGAATCCTGAGGGGTTGAGGGCATCATCAAGCCGGGTTTTGCGGCTTTGGAGAGGCCGCGCCAGGCGCGGGCTCGGTCTTCGGTGCCACGGGCTTAGCCTGGGCGGCTGCCTTCGCCAGTGCCGCGGCCTTTGCCTTTTCCTCGGCAACCTTGCGCTCGGCGGCGAGCCGTCCGTCGACTTCGGCGGCCTCACTTGGCCGAATCGAGTGGAAGTAGCTGTTCGGCTTGGCCAGCTGCTCGCGGTCAAGCAGCAGCGCGTGAAACCTCTCCTGGGTGGCGATCTCGAACACTTGGTCCATCTTGATGGCGTCGAAGGGACAGACCTCGACGCAGATCTGGCAGTTCATGCAGACGGAGGAGTCGATCAGGAAAACGGCGGGGTAGATCTGCATCTTGCCGGTGGCGTCCGGCTTCTTGTCCTTGCTCTTCTCGATGTAGATGCACTGAGGGGGGCATTCCTTCTCGCAGATCTGGCAGGCGACGCAGCGCAGCGTCCCCATGGGGTCCTCCGCCTTCTCCGAGACGAGGAACGGGAAGTTGCGGTATGCCTCCGGCAACACGGTCCTCTTCTCCGGGTACTCGACCGTCGTCAGTCGCTTCGGGTCATGGAAGGACCCCACAAAGTTCTTTGCGGTGACGGCGAGGCCTTGGAGTAATCCGGATCCGAGCATGGTCAGGGGTGGGGGACTAGGACCGCTCGCCGCGGCAACGTGCACGCCGGACAAGGACCTTGGGGTTTCATGTGCTCGATCTTCATCGGTCCACCTCGCCCAGTACGATGTCGATGCTGCCAAGGATCACGACGGAGTCGGCTATGGTGTGCCCAAGGCAGAGGTCCTCAAGGACCGTCAGGTTCACAAAGGAGGGGGGACGCACGCGGTAGCGGTAGGGATTGGCGCTGCCATCGCTGATTAGGTAAAAGCCGATCTCGCCCTTTGGACCCTCTATCCGGCCGTAGGATTCGCCCGGCTTCGGCCTGAAGCCGCGCAGCTTTGCCTTGGGGTCCATGATGGGGCCGGTCGGTATGTCGCGCAGAGCCTGCTGAAGGATCGTGATCGACTCGCGCATTTCCAGGATGCGGACCATGTAGCGATCGTACGTGTCGCCGTGCGCCCCTAGCGGCACCCGGAAGTTGAAACGGTTGTAGAGCCCGTAGCCGTCAACCTTGCGAATGTCATAGCCGACTCCGGCGGCACGGAGCAATGGCCCGGTGATCCCGGCGGCCACCGCGTCGGCCGCCTTTAGGACTCCGATTCCCTGCGTCCGCGACATCAGTATCTCGTTGCCCGTGATCAGCTGCTCAAACTCGTCGAGAAAAGCACCAAAGCCGTCCACCAAGGTCGACACTTGGCCCAGCCACTCGGGCGAGGCATCCACCCTGCAGCCGCCGAAGCGCTGGTAGTTGCACATCATCCGTGAGCCGCTCAGCGACTCGAACAGATCGAGGATCGTCTCCCTCTCGCGGAAGGCGTACATGAGCGGCGTGCCGCTGGCGCCCGTGTCCTGCAGGAGGAAGCCCGCAAGGCAGACGTGGTTCTGGAGGCGTGAAAGCTCGGCCAGGATGATCCTCAGGTACTCGGCTCGCTCAGGGACAGCCAGACCGCCCAGCCTCTCGACTGAGAGTGCATAGGCCCAGTTGTTGGTCATCGCATTGAGGTAATCGAGCCGGTCGGTGTAGGGCATCGAGGCCAGGTAACTCGTGCCCTCGCCGATCTTCTCATGATTGCGGTGCAGGTACCCGAGCACGGGCTTCAGCTTCACGATCCGTTCGCCGTCGAGCGTGACGATCATGCGGAAGACCCCGTGCGTGGAGGGGTGGTGGGGCCCCATGGAAACCTCGAGGAGGTCGCCGTGGAACTCGTCGTTTACGGCCCTCACATGGGCGCCGCCGGACGGGAAAAGCGGAGAGTCGCCGGTGAGGCTCATGGGGTGGGGCCTCCTGCCGGCTTCGGCGCGTGCGCCCGCTTGCTTTTATCGACCAAGTCCCCGTGGGGAGTCGGTTCCCACTCGTAATCCTCGGGCTCAACGTAGTCCCGGCGCATCGGGTGGTCCTTGTAGCCGTCCCACATGAGGATGCGCCGAAGGTCCGGGTGGCCCGAAAAGACCACCCCGAAAAGGTCGAACACCTCGCGCTCCTGGAATTCGGCTGCTCGCCATACGGGGGTCAAGGACGGAAGCGTTACGGCGTCCGTGCGGTTAGCCGTGCGCGTCCGGATGATGACCGGTCCGTGCCGCAGCGCCACCGAGTAGAGGTGGTAGACCACCTCCAGGTAGCCGGGCTGAGTGTGTTCCGTCTTTTGCTCGGTCACCTTGGGGGGGCCGCCCGCGGGATCTGGCACCGTCGACTTTGTGACGTCGACGACCACCTTGTCCGGCCAATCGACGCCGGTCACGTTCGAGCAGAAGTCGAGCCTGAGCAAAGGGTCGTCCCGGAGGAATTCCGCAACCTCACGAACCGAGGCGGGGCCCACCAAGAGCGAATGCTGCGCAGCGGGTCCCGGGTTCTGCAGCACCGATATCTCCGCGCTGGGAAACCGCGCGAGCAGTCGATGGCAGATTTGGTCGGGGGTTTCCATCGTGCGTGCGCGGCGCGGTTTACTGTTTTCGCGAGGAGTCCGGCGCTTGCCAGACGTCCGGGTTCTTGGGGGGCAGCAGGTCGTGCTCGCCAAACTCGGGCACAGGGTACTCGCAGCTCGTGTCGGCCCTGAGGTGCCGCGGAGCGTCCGGGCCCTTGATCGACTGGCCGCTGATCTTCTTCTGGAGTTCCATCAACCCGTGCAGCAGGGCCTCGGGCCGCGGCGGGCAACCGGGGATATAGATATCCACGGGGACGAAGCGATCGATGCCCTTCAGGACATTGTAGCCCCGCTTGAAGGGGCCCCCCGAGATGGCGCACGCCCCCATAGCTATGCAGTACTTCGGCTCGGCCATTTGGTTCCAAAGGCGAACCACCTGCGGAGCCATCTTCTTTGTGACCGTGCCGGAAACAATCAAAAGGTCGGCCTGGCGGGGCGAGGGCCTGAAAACCTCGGAGCCGAAGCGCGCGATGTCAAAACGGGCCATCGATGCCGCGATCATCTCAATGGCGCAACAGGCCAGACCAAACTGGAGCGGCCACACCGAATGGCTGCGCCCCCAGTTATAGAGCTCCTCGACACTCGTCAGGAGGATCCCGTGCCTGCGCAGTTCGGAGCGTTCTTCGTCCGTGATGGTGGGCATTGCGGTCATGTCCACTCTAGATACCCACGCTGCCAGGCCCAGACAAGGCCCTCGGCCAGAAGGAGGATGAAGACAAGCACGGCCACCAGGGCGCCCACAGGCACCGTCGTAAAGGCCACCGCGCAGGGCAGCAGGAACAGGAGCTCCACGTCAAAGATCAGGAAGAGAATCCCGTAGAGGTAATAGTGGGCCTTGAACTGGATCCAGGAGTCGCCGGCGGGGATGATGCCGCACTCGTAGGTCCTGTTCTTCTCCAATCCAGGCTTCAGGGGCTGGAAGAACATAAACCACAGGCGCACAGCCGCCACCATCACCAAGGGCAGCGCAATCGCCACTGCCATTAGGAGACCTAGGAATGCGTAGGGATGGGGGCGCATGACGAGCAAACCCAAGCATTACCGAAACTTGGGCTTTCCGCTTATTGCTTTTTGCCAGATGCTCATCATTAATTGTCATAGAAGCCGCCGCGGCTGGTCGAATCAATTTGTGCGCAATGTTTGCGGCACGTGATTGGGTTACCTCGTCGAGCTAAGCGTCTTCCGTTTGCGTTTGGCGGGACCCAAGGTCCCGCGAAATCGGCCCGTGTTCATGAGGCAAACGCGGACGGGCGGGACGTTGAAAGCCAAAAAATGCGCAACGAAATACATCGTATGCGCAGATTGGTGCGGCGCAACGGGCTAAGCTACTTGGCATGGCAAATCTAAGCGAACGTCTCCCCGAAAATGCACCCGGCAAATACTATGTCGATGCCACGTGCATCGATTGTGATCAATGCCGGGTGAGCGCACCTGAGATCTTCGGTCGCAACCAAGACTCCTGTCTTTCCTACGTCATCAGGCAGCCCGGGACACCCGAGGAGGTCGCCTTGGTTGAGGAAGTGATCGGAAGCTGCGCGACCGACTCAATTGGCAAGGATGGAGCTTAGCCCATGAAAGGCGCGGTCATTGGCATCGTCGGCTCCGCTTCTGATGGGATTTTGGAGGCCGGCGAGACGCTGATCAACGCCTTTGCCCAGGAGGGCTATTTTGCGACCCTCTGCACCCACAAGGGAACTCAGATTCGGGGCGGCGAGGTTTCCTGCCGCATACGGGTGGCAACAACACCGGTGCTCAATTCCGGAGGTGCCCTCGACTTGGCTGTTGTGCTCAACTGGGAGGATTACTCCCGCTTGAGCGGCGAGCTGATCATAGGCGCGGAGACGGTGGTGGTCTACGACAAGAAGACGGGGCTGACGGCCGCGACCCTTCCGCTGGGAGGCGTCAAACCCGCAGCTGCCGTGGCTATCCCTATCACCGAGATGGCGATACATGCGGGAGCGCCTTCGCAGTCCAAGGACTGTGTCGTCCTCGGTCTTTTGGCGGCCTGGCTCGGCCTGCCCCAGAAAAAGATACTTGAGTCCATCACCGCAAGGACACGCGGAAAAGCTGACCCAAGCCCAAAGGTGGACCAGAAGGCGTTTGCCTCAGGCATCGAGTTCGCGACGCGCCATCCCCTCGGACGGGACATGGCCCTCGACCGGGCCACCGCCACCGGCGGACGCCGGCGGGTCGCCGACGGCAACGAAATGTGCGCGCGTGCCGCGCTCTTCGCCGGGTGCAAATTTTTTGCGGGATACCCCATCACACCCGCCACCGAAATCATGCACTATCTCCAGCGGGAGATAGGGAAATATGGCGGCTCCTTCCTCCAGGCGGAGGACGAGATCGCGGCGGCCGCAGCCGCGGTCGGCGCCTCCTATGCGGGCGCGAAGGCCATGACGGCGACATCGGGCCCCGGATTTTCCCTCCAGACCGAGGTCCTGGGATTGGCAAGCGCCGTCGAGCTTCCGCTGGTCTGCGTCAATGTGCAGCGGGGAGGGCCGGCGACGGGCATGCCGAGCACGCAGGAGCAAGCCGACCTTTTTGCCGCGACGTTCTCCTCCCCAGGGGACACCGTGCGCCCGGTCCTCGCCCCGACGAGCGTGGCCGACACCTTTGACGTGACCGTGGAGGCATTCAACATCGCGGAGCACTACCAGACACCGGTCATTGTGCTGACCGACCGGGACCTCGCTCAGTGCAAGGCGGTGCTCGAACCCATAGAGCCTTCGCAGTTTAGGATCATCGACCGCATGGAGCCGACAAAGGCGGAACTCAAAAAATACGCGCGCTTCCAGATCACCGAGGCAGGCATAAGCCCGATCAGCCACCCGGGCATGAGGGGCGGCAGCTACCTGGCGGCCGGTCTTGAGCACGACGAACGGGGCGTCCCGACCTCGAGCGGCGAGGTCCACGCTCAGATGACGCGCAAGCGGCTAAGCAAACTCAATCCCCTGAAGCAGCGCCGCGACCTCTTCCTCTTCGAGGGCGACCCCGACGCCCATATCGGCCTGGTGAGCTGGGGCAACGTCTCCGGCATCACGCGCGAGGCCGTCCGGATCGCGCGCGCAAGCGGGATCAAGGTGAAACTCCTTGTTCCGAGGCTGCTCTATCCGGTAGCCGAGGCGGTTTACGAGGACTTCTTCGCTTCCCTCAGGCGCTGCGTCGTCGTCGAGCAGTCGCACCAGGGCCAGCTCCACAGGATACTCAAGATGTGGACGAACACGCCGCACGAATTCATGTCCGTATCGAAGAGTGGCGCCAATCGCATTTCGCCCCACGAGATCGTGAAGCTGATCCAAGCCATGGAGCAGCCCGCAACGGACCGCTTCCGGACCCACTACTGCGACCTGCTCAACGTAATATGATCTCCATGGATTCAGGCCAAAGGGTCGGCGCAAAGTCCTGCCACTGCTCAGCCAAGGACTTCGGCAACGAGCTTAAGCCCAAGTGGTGCGCGGGCTGCGGCGACTTCGGCGTGATGAATGCGCTCTACCGGGCCCTGGCTGCGGTCGGTCGCCCGCCTCACGAGATCGCATTTGTATCGGGCATCGGTTGCTCGAGCAGGATACCCGAGTACTCGACCGCCTACGGGTTTAACTCGCTGCACGGCCGCGCGCTGCCCGTGGCCCAAGGAATCAAGATGGCCCGTCCCGACCTCCTCGTGCTCGTCGCGGGCGGTGACGGCGACGGATTCTCCATTGGAGGGGGGCACGTCCCGCACGCCATCCGGCGCAATCCGGACATCACATACCTGCTGCTGGATAACCAGGTCCTCGGCCAGAGCGACGGCCAGGTCTCGCCGACGGCGCAGCGCGGAGCGCGAGGGCCAGGCGACACTTACGGCAGCCTGGAGGCCCCGATCAACCCGATCCTCTATGCCCTTGCCTACGGTGCCCACTTTGTCGCGCAGGGGATCCCCGGCGACCTTGAGGGTCTCGCCAAAATCATTGAGGAAGCCATCCGATTCCCCGGCTTTGCCTTCGTGAACATCCAGTCGCCCTGTGTCACTTTCGGAGAACCCGACATGCAGGTCCTCGTGCAGAAGACGCGGATGAAGAAGCTGAAGGCAGAGGGACATGACCCCTCCGATCGCCTTAAGGCGATCGAGCTGGCACAGGAGGGCGGCAAAGCCCTCTATACGGGTGTCTTTTACCGCAACCCCAATCCGCCGCCAAGCTACGGGAGCCTGATCAAAGGCCTGCAGCGCAAACCGGCCTTGGCGGATTCAGAGGCGATCGCCTAGCGGGGTTCGCGGCCAGGGGCCGGGAGGCCGCTGGGCAGAATTTCGTCCCGCCCGCATTCCCGCGGGCAAAAGAAAGCCGCCATGCGCACCCAGCCCTCCGGCTGCGCACGGCGGCAACCCAACTCGAGCGCCTAGAACACGATCCAGACCTCGAAATAGAGTGTGTTGTTGTCCCGGGCATTGGATCCGGCACCGTCAAAATTCGTGCGGGCTCCGTTGAACCGGTTGTACACCACGTACTGCAGGGAAAACTTGACGTTGCTCCGCGGCCAGAACGCCGGTCCGCCACCCTTGTTGTTGGGCAGGTAGCTCACCTGGAGGATCATTCCGTCGCTGGTCGCGGAGCCCGTGCCGCTCCCCGAATAGAGCAGGGGATCGCTCGAACCCCCTATAAAAAAGTACTGGACCGTTCCGCCGAGTGTCTTGTCGTAGAGGTAGTTCACCGTCGCCTTAACGTTCCAGAGCGAGTCCGCGGTATTGCTCGTGTTCCCGAGCACGCTGCTCGCATCCCAGGACTCGCGCTCGTAAACGTAGCTGAGCATGCCCGTGAAATCGCTCACCCCGCTCTGAAGCTGATACTGCGTGTCGAGGCCGATGTCGTTGATCTTGTCCTTCCCCGCGCTCGAATCGCGCCCTGGATAGGTGCTAGCGGCCATGCCAAACGCACCGGTTTCCCAGTGGGCGTCACCGACCATCTGGTCATAGGCAATGCGCCAGTAGGGCGCGACCCCGGCGATTTGGGTCTCACCGGTTGGATCGATGCCGACTTGGTTCTGAAAACTCGCACCGAGGGTCCGGTAACCCGCGACATCAAGGTATAACGAATCGGAAAGCATCACGTAGGTGCCGAGGCCGCCCACTTGTTGGGAAAGGCCGCCATTGATCAAGGGTGATGCATCGGGCGTCGGGGCCAGGCCGGAAGCGGAGAAGGGGTAGCCCCAGGCCGGCGTCGTGTTCCATAGGTCCTGGAGCGTCGGGTTGTTGTTCAGGTAGAATCCAAATGACGCGTCATGACCCGCGATTGTCCCCTTGTCCGCGTATCGAAACTCCGTGTTGTCCCAGTGCCACGCCTTTCCGATCCCGTCATAGGTCACCTGCGAGAACACGCCGAACTTATTGGCAAAGGCGGCGGCATCCTTGCCCAGGATAGCCGACGCATAGGGCCCAAGAATGCGTCCACCATAGAACACGCTGGCCTGCGTCACGGCAAAGTTGTTGTTGTCCCCGAATCCGGGAGCAGCCCCGCCGGCCTGATCCTTCGCCGTCCGCGTGAACGAGGGCATCAGCATGACGGCCAAGGGCGGGAATGAGGTGTTCTCGGCACTTGATGTGTACCCATCGAGTTTGAACTGGCGGCCGAGCGGCGTTAGTATCGGGAATTCCGTGTGGCAGGAGATGCATTGCATGTCCGTCTGACGGGCAAAACTTGGCAGGGCACGCCCTACGGAAGGAGAGAGGAGCGCAGCGGCTACCGCACTGACGCAAATCCCTGCGCTGCGTATGGCCTGCGCCGAGGGGCGGAGGATCGTCCTAGCGGTTTCGGAGCGGGTCATGGTGTTTGAATCCGGGTTCAGGTTCAGGGGGGTAGGTGTGCGCTTAGAATCCCAAATCGTCGCCCTTGGGCTTTAGGCTGAAGAGGTAGGATGCAAGGTCCGCAATCTCAGCGGGCTCGATCGTGCTGCCCCATGCGGGCATGTACAGAGGAGGCTGGGGGCGTTTCGGATCCATGGCGTCAATCTGGCGGCGACCGTTGGAGATCACCTTCATCAATTCATCGCGCGTGTAGCCGTCGGCAACGTGGACCAGCGCGGGCACCTGCTCGCCCGTCTTTGCATTGGGATTTGGAACGCCACCCTTGCCTTCCTGGCCATGGCAGCCTGCGCAGCCGTACTTTCGGAAGATTTCCTTGCCGCGTTCGACCGGGCTCATGAGGGACGGTAGGTTGAGCGCCATGTTCTGGTCGCGCAGGTGCAGGACGAATTCGGTGAGGGCCAAGACCTCGGACTCGTTGAACCCGAAGCGCGGCATGACCGAGCCCGGAGTCACGGACTGGGGATCCCTAAAGTGCTGCATGATCCACTCCGGCTTGCGCCGCAGCCCCACGTCGTCGAGTGCGGGCCCGATCGATCCACCCTTCCCATTGACAGAATGGCAGCCGATGCAGCCCTTCTGCTGGAAGAGGCGCCGCCCCTGCGTGGCGCTCGGGACGACCTTCATCGAGGCATAGAAGCCCGTGATCGATTCGCCGGTCTGGCTCAGCATGAAGAGCGTGATTGCCTGAAGCTCCGGCTCGGAGAACTTCTGCGGTGGCATGGCCGAGTCGGGCGTCACGGAGGCCGGTGAGCGGAAGTGCGACATGAGCCATTCCGCCGAGCGGCGGCCGCCGACTCGGTCGAGTTCCGGCCCGATCACCCCTCCAACGCCGCCGAGTTTGTGGCAACCCCTGCAGCCGCTTGTCTCGAAAACCTGCTCGCCTCGTGCAAGCTCGGGCGCAGCCGGGTTGTCAGCAGCCTCATGGCACTGGCCGCAGGAGGCCTGGATGAATTTGAGGGGCAGCATGGGCTGGTCCCAGTGGGCGACGTGGCCGTGCGCATCGACCGTTGTGGTGGCACGGCCCTGGCCTCGGTGGCAGACCGTGCACCCGAACTTGTCGAAGGGATGCTGCTCGTGGAGGGGATGGTATGCCAGGGGCTGGGGAAAGCCGCCATAGGTTGGGTCCTCAACCGCGAGATGGCATGTCGTACACCGGTCGACACGCCGGAGGTCAGGCAGCACAATCTGGCGAATCTGGACGGGAATGCCCTTGGCAAGCTGCCGCTGCTGCGGCGTGGCGGCCCGGCGCAACTCCTCCCGGATGAACAGGCGCTGGTAGTCCTTCCAGTCGCGAAACTCGTCACGGTAGTACGCAGCTGCCGTGAGAACGCTGACAAGGATTCCGAGAGCGATGAAGGCCGGATAAAGCCTGCTTGTTTTGCCTTCGATCATTTCAGTGGCCCTCCGTTGCCGCGGGGGGCTGGGCCCACGGCTTGACCCATCCCCAGTTCGGTCCCCGAAACACGCTTCCGATCACGGTCAGCACAATGGCAATGATCAGGAAGAGCGTAAAAACGGTATTGGCCGTGCGCCGCTCAGGGGCAAACCACCGACCCACACCTTCCTTGCGGCGATCGAGGTAAGGCAGGAGCACCAGGGCCGTCACCAGTATGGCGGGAGCCACGACGCCGCCCCAGAACGCTGAGTAGCTGACAAGCTCCTGAAGCCCGAGGAAGTACCAGGGCGCCTTGGCCGGATTCGGTGGATGCACGGCATTGGCAAGTTCCTCCAGCGGAGCGTTCCAGAATACCGCGAGAAAAAGGACCACCGCGGTAACGAGCAGGAAGAGCAGGATCTCGCGGAAGACCAGGTGGGGCCACGAGAAAATCTCATCCTCGGGATCCTTGCCCACCTGGGGCGAGGTAAGGCGCGTGAGCTCCATCAACCCGTACGACTTGTTCGTCGGCAGCTCGTCGAGCTTCAGGTTCACGGTCTGGTCCAGGGACTCATCCGGACGCGCAAGCCCGCCGTCTTTGCGCACGCGCCACAGGTGGATCGAAACCATGAACGCCGTAAGGGCGGGCAGAACAATCACGTGGAGCGTGTAGAAGCGGATGAGGGCCTCCTGGCCGACGGTGTTGCCGCCGAGCAACAGGAACTTGAGCTTGGGTCCCACGACAGGGGCGTAGGCCGCGATGTTCGCCCCCACGGTGATCGCCCAGAAGGCAAGCTGGTCCCAAGGCAGGAGGTACCCCGTGAAGCTTAGCCCCAACGTGAGAAGAAAGAGCGCGATGCCGATCAGCCAGTTGAATTCCCGGGGGCGCTTGTAGGCACCCGTGTAGAAGACGCGGCAGAGATGGAGCATTACGAACATGACCATCAGGTGAGCAGCCCAGCGGTGCATGTTGCGGATCACCAGCCCGGCGGAGACGACGAACTGCAGGTCCTTCATGGCATCGTACGCCCGGTCGGTAGCCGGCACGTAGTAGAACATGAGCAGGATGCCGGTTCCGGTCAGGATGAACAGTAGGTAGAGGGAGATGAGTCCGAGGCCCAGGGTCGTCGACGGGCGCAGCGCGCGCCGGCTCACCTTGGCGGGCTGAACGTGGAGCAGGAAGCTTGAGACCATCGCCTGGGCTCGCTCCAGATTGCTCTTGGGCAGGCCCACGCGGAAGACCGAGCGTCCCACACGCGTGCGCTCAAACCAGTTCCACGCCTGTTTTGGGGAGGGAAAGCTCACAGGACGAGGTATTTGTCCGACTCCACACGCTCGCTCTTGTCCACCAGCAGGTGGCGGTCCTTGCTGAGCGTCACCATGAACCAATCCAAGCCCCGCGGCGCGGGCCCACCCTTGACCTTCCCCATGTCATCAAAGGAGCTCCCATGGCAAGGGCAGTGAAAGCCCTGTTCCGCACGGCCGACCGTGCAGCCCAGGTGCGTGCACACGGCGGAAAGGCAGCGATAGGTGTTCCCCTGGCGGACGATGAATACCCGCTCATCCTCGAGGAAGGTGACGCTGCCATCCGGAAAGTCGTCGGGACGGCCGGCCTTGAACCGCAAGTTCGGTTCGTAGAGAACGTTGGGCACAAGGTATCTCACTGCGGCAGCCGATGACGCAGCGGCAGCGAATGCGGCCACGACCCACCCGCAGCTGAGCTGCAGGAAATTGCGCCGTGAGGTTGTGGTGTCAGGGGGTAGGGGTATCATGGCTCAGGCGGGAACGATTTCGACGCGCTCCATAGTGATTGCGTGGGTGGGGCAGCGGGCCGCGCACAGTCCGCAGCGGATGCAACGGGCCTCGTCCTTGATGATCGCACCGGCCTCGTTCGGCCCGGGCACGCGACCGTAGCGGGCCATGAACGCGGCCGTGAGTTTGTCGTCACCGCGCAGGTTGGCCACGTCTACCAGCCTCAGGCAGTACTCCGGGCAGACGTCGGCGCACCCGCCGCAGAGGATACAGGAATCCCCGTTGAATACGGGACTCACGTGGCACACCAGGCACCGGTCCGCCTGCATCCTCGCTTCAAGGGTCGGGAAGGTCTTCTCCACTTCGGCGATGCCGATGCGGCGGTCCAAGGGAAGGGTGGGCGGGGAGCGACGTGGAAGTTTCTCGTAGTCCCGCTTCATCTTGTAGCGGCCCGTGTCAAAGAGGGTGATTTTTGCCTTTCGCGGTTCGGCGGGCGCGCTTCCCGTTAGGAAAGTGGCGATCGAGGACGCGGCTTTCTTCCCCTCGGCAACGGCCGTTATGATGATCCGTGGCCCGAAGGCCACGTCTCCCCCGGCAAACACGTCGGGCCGCGAAGTCGCAAGCGTCTTGGGATCGGCCAGGAGCGTTCCGCGCGCGGAAACCTTCAGGTCGTCCTCCGGCTGTATCCAAGAAAGATCGGGCGACTGACCGATCGCAAGGACCACGCTTTCGCAGGGAACAACCTGCTCACTGCCCTCGATGAACTGGGGGCTGAAACGCCGGTTAGAATCAAAAACCCTGCTGCATTTAATGAGCTCAATGCCGGTTACCTTTCCATCCACCCCGATGATCCGTTTTGGTCCAAAGCGAGGGTGCAGTTTGATGCCCTCTTTCTCGGCCTCCTCGATCTCCTCATGGGCGGCCGGAATCTCGTCCAGGCTCTCGAGGCAGTACATGTGGACCTCGGGCACACCCTTTCGGATGGCCTCGCGTGCGACGTCAAGGGCGAGGCGCAGCTCGTCGGGCGCCTCAGGCGACTCCGAGGTGAGCTGCTCCATGGCCGCGGCGGCCCGCTGAAGCGCCGACCGGAGCTCGGCCTCGCTCATCCCGGCAAGTTTTTCCGCCTGGCGCACGACGGAGCGCGCAACGTCAAAGGCGACATTTCCGCCCCCCACAACCACGACCTTCCGGCCAAGCTCTGTACGATAGCCCAGGTTGACGTTGAGCAAGAAATCTATCGCGCGGAGAACCCCGTCGTTTTGGACCCCTTCGATCGCGAGCTCCCGGCTCTTATGCGCACCGATGCCGATAAAGAAGGCTTCATAGCCCTCCCTCTTCAGGTCACCGAGGGAGAAATCGCGCCCAAGCCTCCGGTTCAGACGGATATCCACCCCCAGCGTCTCGATCGCCTGGATCTCGGCCTGGATGATCTGCCGGGGCAGGCGGTATTCAGGAACGCCCAGGACCAACATGCCGCCGGCCATGCTCTGTGCTTCAAACACGGTCGGCACAAAACCCATGAGCGCCAATTCATGGGCGCACGAAAGGCCGGCCGGCCCGCCCCCGATGATCGCCACCTTTCGACCGTTGCCCACGCGCTCCCGCGTAGGGTGCAGGCCGCCAGGATATACCCGCCCGAGGTCGAACTCCTCGGACTCAACCCCGAACCGTTCGCAGACGAATCGCTTTAGCGCCCGGATGGACACGGGGGCGTCGATAGCCCCCCTGCGGCATTTGGCCTCGCAGGGCGCCGCACACACCCGACCGCAGACTGAAGCAAAAGGGTTGGGGGCACGCGCAATGATATAGGCGTCTTCGTAACGGCCCTCGGCAATCGCCTGAACATAGGCACCCGAATCCGTCTTCACCGGGCAGCCTTCGCGGCAAAGGACCTGGCGGGTGAAGTAGTCTATGTCGGGCAGCTCTACGTTGTAGGTCGCGGACATGAGGGTTTATGCCGCGATTGCCTGCCTTACTTCGCCTCGAACAGGACTTTTACCTCCTCGATCTTGCTTAGGGCCGCAGCTTTGTCCTCGGGAGACGCCGCAGCCAGGCTCTTGTCCAGGAGGTCCTTCTTTCGAACTGTGGAGTCGTAGACCAGGAACTGGTAGATCTTCTTGGCCTTTTCTGGCGTTATGTTCGAGCTGGGCTTGAACATCATGCGCTTTACGTAGCGGGACCATTCGTCCGGCAGCACAAAATCGCAGTTGATCGGCCTCGCCAGCGTATGGCAGAGCGAGCACGTGCTCTTGAAGACATTGTAGTCCGCCTTGGCCAGCGCCGGGTACCCGGACACGTCGATCGAGGACGGGCCCTTGTCGAACTGTGCAATCTTCGCTTTTGTGGCGGCATCAATCACATCCTCGGCTGCGCCAAGGTAGGACGATGACGCGAGGGCCAGTGTAGCAGCCATCAGCAGGGGTATTGCTTGTCGCATGCATAACTAATAGCAGGAGCGTACCTGTTCGACTCCCCATATCTTGTCCTTCTCTTATGCTTTATTGCCTTTTAGCCCGGGAATGCTGAAACGGACTTATCGGGCGTTCGCGCCAAAAGGGCCGCCCGGTAATCGCCCGGCGCCATCCCTACATGCAACTTGAACACCGCATTGAATCGTGGAATCGACTTGAAACCCGTGGCATAACCTATCTCTGAAATGCGCTTTGAGGGGTCGATAAGCATGGTCTTCGCCTTCTCGAGCCTTGAGCGGGATACATACGCCGAAAGGGTCATTCCTGTGGTTTTCTTGAAAAGCCGGCAAAAATAGAACCGGCTCATCGCTACGTGCCGAATGACGCTCCCAAGATCGAGCGGCTCCGAAAGGTGCTCCTGGACGAAACGCTTGGCGCGCGCCACCGCATGAGGCTCATCGTCGGCTTGTGCCACGGACTCCGAATCCACGGTTTCGGACAGGAACCCAGCAAAGAGCGTCAGCATCCGCGCGATTGCGTTGAGTCGTTCCGCTGTAATTACTTGTGTTCCAAAGTAAGCCTTTTCCAAGGCCTTCTCCCAAACAGGGCCTGCTGATGATCTGCCCAGCATCTGGAGCAGTAACTCAAAATCGCGCTGCGTGGGCTCCCGGCGCAACACCTGGCCGGTCAATAGGGTGGCCCTATGCCTGTGACCGGCCACCACCGGAACGGCGACCTCTGTAAGGCCAGCTGAGCAAGAGACTTGCTGCACGCCAAGGCGTTTCGCGGCGCCGCGTTGCACGCAAGCCTGGGCACTGATGCAGCTCTGACAACCCACAGCCGTGCTCGCCACCAGCACGCACAAGGGGTTCTCCGAGGGACCCAAGCTCAGCCGCAGCCGCGGGATCTCCGGAGGAAACAGTTTGACCGGCACCCCCATCGCGCTGTGGAACGCCTCCTCAAATCGCCCCACGACGGGCATGCGCGCCAGATCAAGATAGGAAGCGGTGTTCACAATATTCCGGAATGCGATGGACGACCCCGCTCTAACGGTATTCAAAAAAGAAGACCTCCTGACTCCCTTTCCGATCGAAACTTCTGGGCGGCCTGACTCCAGGCCTCAAGCAATCAGGCGCTCTGCCAGGTTATGCACGCCGCGCACCACGATCGGAACAGCCTCAGACACGGGCTCAGAAAGCTCTAGGCACATCGGGTTGATCGTCTCGACCGAGACGGTGAAGAGCCGGATGTCCGGAAACTGACCCAGGAGAGCGGCCGCCGCGAACAGGTCGCGAAGGCCGAAGTCATGGGCGGAAAGCCCCCGGGGGATGTCCGCGACGCAAGCCGGCTCCAATTCGGTTATGGTCCCAGCCCGCTTTCCGTCACGCGTGGCATCGATCATAACGACGATAGGGGCCCGCGCGATCGCTTCCAGCAGGTTGATGCCACCCGTGCCACCATCGAGAAGCTGCACTCCGGGAAGGGCTGGCTCCTCCTCAAGGGCGTTGATGACGTGGATTCCCACGCCCTCGTCGCCCATGAGAAGGTTGCCAACGCCGATGATCAGCACGGCCGGCGGCTCGAGGTGAGCTGTCGAGGCGGAGCCGCTGACCAGATCGACGTCGCTGCCCATCATTTTGGGGGTGGCACCGGTGCGCTCGACGTCTTGGCAGGGGCTGCCGTGCCAAACCATGATTTGCCGCTTCCTGTCTTCTCCGAAAGGAATTTCCAGCCTCCGGCCATCGACGAGAGCACGCCGTTGCCCTCAACATAGTCGTGATAAAACACCAAGTAGACGTGAATCAGCGTGAAGATGATGAAGAACCACGTCGCCAGGTGATGCCACTGCCTCAGGCCCGCGTCGCCGCCAAATATCGGAAGCATCCAGGTGAAGAGCTGCGGAAACCACGAATGGCTCATCTTGGCGTATAGGGCAAAGCCGCTCGCGACCTGGAAGAGGAACACGAGGAACATCACGAAGTACGTCAGGTAGGCCAGGGCGTTGTGCCCCACGGATACGAGCGTCTTGTTAGACGACTGCAGGACATCGATCTTTAGGACCGAGAGAACCTCGCGGAACTGTGACATGCGAAGCGGAAGGAAGTTCTTCCAGTCCGCATACTGGTTGCCGACAAAACCCCAGTAGATCCGGAACGCGAAGTTGAAGACGAACACATAGGCCGTCGCGAAGTGGATGAAGCGGACCGTTCCGAACCAATAGCTAAACGCTGCCTCGCTTGCCGTGTTAATCGACGGGGGATTCGCAATGATGAATCCCGTGGCGGTAAGCACTAGAATGCAGAGCGCGTTCAACCAATGGTAGAACCGGACCGGCAGCTCCCACACGTAGATTCGCTGGAATTCGTGGGGCTGAGCAGGCGAGGCGTGCGAGTTCATGGCTGCCTCGGGTTATAGGGCGGGTGACGTTGAGACCGTCTGCAACGTCGCGCCCTTGTCATCGTAGAGATGGACGGCGCATGCGAGGCAGGGGTCAAAGGAGTGGATCGTCCTGAGGATCTCCAGGGGCAGCTTTGGATCAGCCACGGGGGTGCCGATGAGCGATGCCTCGTACGGGGAGCGCTCGCCATTAGCGTCACGCGGCGAGGCGTTCCAGGTGCTGGGCACCACGAGCTGGTAATTGGCGATCCGTTTGTCGTTGATGACGATCCAGTGGGCTAGGGCGCCCCTCGGCGCCTCGGTCGGTCCGACGCCCCTTGCGGAGGTCGGCCACGTTGACGGCTCCCATTTCTCCTTCGTGAACGTGCGGGTGTCACCGTTCTTGATGTTTGAGAGAAGCTGGTCGAAGAACTCTTGTCCCCAGCGTGCGGCGAGCTTGGTCTCGATGCCGCGGGCCGCGGTGCGGCCGAGCGTAGAGAACAATACCGCAGGAGGCGCCTTCAAGGCCGAGAGCGCCTCGGTGACGGCTTCCTTGATCTCGGGGTTGCCGGCCGCATAGCCAACCAGCATGCGGGAAAGCGGGCCCACCTCCATCGCATGGCCCTTCCAGCGCGGAGTCTTCAGCCACGAGTACTTCCCATCGACATTCAGGTGCTCGTACGGGGGCTTGGGCCCCGTGAAGTTGAAGGTGGTCTCTCCTTCCCACGGATGCCTGCCGCCGCCGCTTCCCGCGTAGGAATACCACGAGTGGTCGACGAATTCCTGGATACCGGCTGGATCCCTGGGGTCGACCTCGTGCACCTTTGAAAGGTCGCGGTCGAGTATGGCGCCCCGGTTGAACTTGAAGCGCCCGACGTCTGCAAACCCGTTGGTCGGCAGATCACCGTAGCAGAGGTAGTTTCTCACGCCGCCGCCAATGGCGGTCCAGTCGAGGTATGAAGGGGCAATCGCCAGCAGGTCGGGCAGGTAAACCTGCTCGACGAATTGCTTGGCCTGCGCGAGCAGGCCGGCGACCAACGCTAGCCTCTCGGAGTTCAGGGCGTTGGCCTCTTCGATGTTGATGGCGCACGGAACGCCGCCCACCAGATAGTTCGGATGCGGGTTCTTGCCTCCGAAGATCGTGTGGACTTTCACGATCTCCTTCTGCCACTCCAGGGCTTCGAGATAGTGGGCGACGCCGATCAGGTTCACCGCCGGCGGCAGCTTGTAGGCCGGGTGGCCCCAGTAGCCGTTCGCGAAGATGCCGAGCTGGCCGCTCTCGACGAACTTGGTTAGGCGTTTCTGGAGGTCGCTGAAGTAGCCGGGCGAGCTCTTTGGCCAGTTCGATATGCTCTGTGCGATCCGCGACGCCTCGGCCGGGTCGGCCTTGAGCGCGCTGACCACGTCCACCCAGTCCAGCGCGTGCAGGTGGTAGAAGTGCACCACGTGGTCGTGCATGTACTGCGTGCAGAACATGATGTTGCGGATCAGCTCCGCATTGGGCGGCACAGCAATTCCAAGGGCGTCCTCCACGGAGCGCACGGAGGCCAGAGCGTGCACGGTCGTGCAGACGCCGCACACGCGCTCGCAGAATGCCCAGGCATCGCGGGGATCGCGGCCCTTGAGGATGATTTCCAGCCCCCGCACCATGGTGCCGGCGCTCCATGCATCGGTAATGAAACCGTCCTTGACCTCTGCCTCGATGCGGAGGTGGCCCTCGATGCGTGTGATGGGATCTACAACGATTCGCTCGCTCATGACTTATCCCCTCCTTTCTTGTTCTGCTCAGCAGCGGGCGGAGGCCCGTCGGCCGCGGATTCGCCCGGCTGTTCGCCTATCTCGTGCTGCTTGCGTACATTGGTGAGGACCGCGTGTGCGGCGATGCCGGCAACCGTCGCCGCGCCGACAACAAGGCCGATCTTGTCCGCCGTGGTCTCGATTCCGAAACCAGGGAAATTGGGGAGGCGCTCGTAGAACGGGCCGTTGTCCCAGAAGTTCGACTCCGAGCAGCCGATGCAGCCGTGACCCGATTGGATCGGGAAGCTAACCCCTCCGTTCCATCGGATCGTCCCGCAGGAATTGTAGGTCGTCGGCCCGCGGCAGCCCATCTTGTAGAGGCAGTATCCCTTGCGGGCGTTATCATCGTCGAAGGACTCAACAAAGAGGCCGGCGTCGTAGTTCGGTCGGCGGTAACACGTGTCGTGCACGCGGCGGGAGTAGAACTCCTTCGGGCGCCCGAGCGCGTCCAGCTGCGGGATTCGGTCAAAGGTGAGCAGGTGAACGAGGACGCCCGCCATGACCTCGGCAATGGGGGGGCAGCCCTGGACGTTGACGATGGGCTTTCCGGCGAGGACCTTGTGGATCGGCATTGCGGACGTCGGGTTCGGCTTAGCCGCCTGTACGCAGCCCGAGCAGGCGCAATTGCCCCAGGCGATAACGGCCTTGGCGCCGGCGGCGACCTCGTTGAGGATGTCGGCGGCTGAACGTCCGCCTATGCAGCAATAGGCTCCGTCCTCGGCTGTGGGGATTGATCCCTCGCAGCACAGGAGGTACTCGCCCTTGTACTTCTTGATCGTATCCTGCAGGCAAGCCTCTGCCTGATGGCCCGAAGCGGCAAGGAGCACCTCGGTGTAGTCGAGGGATATCTTGTCGAGGAGGATGTCGGCAACGATCGGATGTGACGAGCGCAGAAAGGATTCGCTGCAGCACGTGCACTCCTGGAAATGAAGCCATACCACGGGAATGCGTTTCTTGGTCTCCAAAGCGTTCGCAACTTGGGCGAGACCCTCCGGCCCAAGGCCCATGCAGGCACTCATCCAGCCGCAAAATTTGAGGAAGTCGCGGCGGGAGACGCCGCGCGACGTAAGCTGCTCATACACTGTCGTCTGGTCCCTGTCGGCCGGCACAACTCTTTCGGCGATATGTTCCATAATGGGGTGTTTCCGCAAAAAATGCGGAGTGTATTAAGGGGCGATAAGTTTTGGTAACCTGTCTTATAACCACCCTACAAAAACACGGGCCGCTGAACTCCTCACTTTTTGCGTACTTGTATGCAGTAATTGCCAATTCTCTGCGTTGCTCTCGACGCTCCATAGGGGCCGTGATTTCAAACTATAAGCATGCACGAATTGGGCATGATGGAGTCCGCGATGGTCCTGGTGCAGCGCTACGCCGTTGAAAAACACGCGCGGCGGGTGGAGCGCGTGGTACTGCGGATCGGCACCCTTTCTGGAGTGGACCCGGAGTCATTGAGGTTTGCATTTGATGTCGTCTCCCGAGGGACCCAAGCGGAAGGGGCAATCTTGGATATAGAGACGATTCAAGCCGCGGTGTTCTGCAAGGCATGCCAGAAGGAGTTCGTTGGCCAAGACCGTGGATTCATCTTCACATGCCCCATCTGCGGCGATTTCTGCGGCGAAATCCGAAGGGGGCGCGAGATTGAACTCGGGCGCCTTGAGTTCTCATAGACACACACCTTTCTTAAGCCATGAACAACGATACCGAAGCCCCTACGGAAGATGCCGGCGAAAGCTACAGCGTTCATCCCCTCAGCGGCGCCGCTTCCCGCCCCGCAAGTTCACTCTCGGCGCCGCTATCGGCAGAGATTAGCGCAGCGCTCGCAGCCAGCCCGGAGGGGGAGGTTGCCGTCCGTTCGCTCGACCTGCGCATCCCCTTGCTGGAAAAGAACGACATCCTTGCGGAGCGAAATAGGGGCTACTTCCTCGGGCGAGGCTTGGCCGCGTTAAACCTTGTGTCGTCGCCAGGCGCGGGAAAGACCACGCTGCTCGAGCGCACCCTTGATGAGTTTGCACCCCAGACAAAGTGCGCGGTCCTGGTCGGGGACCTCGAAACCGACAACGATGGAAACCGGCTGCGCCGACCCCATGCGCCCGTGGCCCAAATCACTACCGGAACCGTGTGCCACCTGGATGCCGGGATGATCGCGAAGGCCGCTCAGTCGATCGACCTGAACGGCGTGAAGATCCTCTTTATAGAGAATGTGGGAAACCTGGTCTGCCCGGCTTCGTTCGACCTCGGTGAACAGGTGCGGGTGGTCCTGCTCTCCACGACAGAGGGCGAGGACAAGCCGCTCAAGTACCCTCCCATCTTCAAGTCTGCGAACTTGGTGCTCCTGACCAAGGTCGATGTGGCCGACGCGCTGGGATTCAAGCGCGACATCGCGATCCAGAACATCAAGCGAATCGCGCCCCAGGCGCGGATCATCGAGCTCTCCGCCCGCTCCGGCGAGGGCATGCAGGATTGGTATTCGTTCCTGCGCGCCCTGTCCGCGCAGCGGTAACGGAGTCCCAGGGAGGATCAACCCATGTCGGCAGCACAACAGCCCACTGATATGCTGCTGAGGGTGCACGGCACGGTGCAGGGTGTCGGTTTCCGACCGTTCGTGCTGCGCCTTGCCACTGAGATTGGAATTCAGGGTTGGGTGCGCAATGATCCTCATGGCGTCCTCGTCCGCGCGGTGGGGGAGTCGGTGAAGCTCAACCGGTTTGCCGAGCAGGTCGTCAGCCGCGCTCCCGTGGCGGCGCGCGTGACGGCGGTGGAGTGGGTGAGGGCGGGTCCCGATGTGCCGGCGGTCGGAGGAGCGTTCGCCATCATCGAGAGTTCGGTCCAAGAGGGGGAGATACGCACCGGAGTTCCCGTCGACCTCGCGCCTTGCCCCGACTGCCGCCGCGAATTCCTTGATCCAAAGGACCGCAGGAGCGGCTATCCCTTCATAAACTGCACGCAATGCGGCCCGCGCTACTCGATCATTGAGCGCCTTCCCTACGATCGGCCGAGCACCACGATGCGGTGCTTCAAGATGTGCCCCTCATGTGAGCGGGAGTACCGTGACCCGTTCGATCGAAGATTCCATGCAGAGCCCAACGCATGTCCGGAGTGTGGGCCGCGCCTGCTCCTGAGCGACGCCGCCGGCCGCCCCCTTTCGAGTGGTGACGCGGCCCTAAAACAGGCCGCCGCCGCTCTCTGCTCGGGAAAGATAGTGGCGGTAAAGGGGGTGGGAGGATTCCACCTGATGGTCGACGCCTCTGAAGAGATCGCGGTCGCCGAACTGCGCCGGAGAAAACACCGCGAGGAAAAGCCGCTCGCGGTCATGTTCCGCGACACGGCCATGCTGCGCCTCTGGGCCGAGATCTCGGAACCCGCGGAGGCCCTCCTCACCTCAGCCCGGTGCCCAATTGTGCTTCTGGTGCGCCGAAAGCAACCGGCACTCGCCGAAAGCGTGAGTCCGGGAAACCCGTGGGTGGGGGCCTTGCTCCCCTCTACACCCCTTCACCTTCGCCTGATGGCGCTCGTGGATCGTCCCCTAGTCGCGACCAGCGCCAATCTTTCCGACGAGCCGCTGTGCACGGATGATGGAGAGGCCGTTTCGCGCCTGTGCGGCATCGCCGACCTTTTCCTGGGCCATGACCGGGAAATCGCACGGCCCGTGGATGACTCGGTGGTGAGATTCTCCGACTCAGGGGCGTCGATCATCCTTCGCCGGGCAAGGGGGTACGCTCCGGCCCCGCTCACGCTCCCCGGCGTGCTCCCTGAGCCGTTGCTTTGCGTTGGCGCCCAAATGAAGAATACGGTAGCCGTGGCTCTCGGTGATCGCGTCGTTCTGAGCCCGCACATAGGGGACCTGGGGGGCACCGCAACCCACAGGGTGTTCACCCGGACAATTGATACACTCGGGGAGCTCAGTTCTGCCAGGTTTGGAGCCGTGGCCTGCGACAAGCATCCGGATTATGCTTCCACCGTTTATGCCCGCGGTACAGGGCTGCCCCGCGTGGCCGTGCAGCACCACCTTGCCCATGTTCTCGCCGTGCTGCTCGAGCACAGTCAGCCCGCGGATGGTGTCCTTGGGGTAGCCTGGGACGGCACAGGCTATGGGGAGGATGGGACCATTTGGGGAGGCGAATTCATCCTGCTTAATAATGGCCGGGCAGAACGATTCGGGCATCTTAGGCCCTTCCGGCTCGCGGGAGGGGAAGCGGCGGTCCGCGACGCGCGCAGGTGCGCTCTGGCGCTTGCGGCTGCCTTGGGGACCGAGACCAGCACCCGCCTTGCATGGAAGTTCGGATTCTCCCCGACCGAGACTTCGACTCTGCATGCCATGCTTGATAAGGGGATCAACTCTCCGGTGTGCACGAGCGTGGGCCGCCTTTTTGACGCGGTCGGGGCTCTTCTCGGGCAGGGCCGCTGGAATTCGTTCGAAGGGCAGGTCCCTTTGGCTCTTGAGGTCTCCGCGAGGAAGGCGGGCCCCGGTGCGGCGGCGCTGCCCTTTGGCGTGAGGAAGGACCCGCAGGGCCAGGGATGGGAAATAGACTGGCAGCCCGCGGTCGAAACCCTGCTCGCTCACCAAGATCCGAACGCCTCCCAACTTGCCGCAGGCTTCCACAAGGGCCTGGTGAGCGCGCTCGTCGAGATGGCCTGCCATTCGGGTGTACGGACCGTGGCCCTTTCAGGCGGCTGCTTCCAGAACGCCCTTCTCCGAAGCCTTGCCGAATCCGAACTGGTGGAAGCTGGATTCAGGGTACTTGCTCCCATCGACCTGCCGCCAAATGATGGGGCCATCGCCGCCGGGCAGGCTCTGGGCGCACTCTGGAATCTCACAACAGTGGAAATGCCCGTTGCCGAAGGCATTCCCAACCGAAACTAGGACAACCCAAAAGCAACATGTGCCTCGCCGTACCAGGAAAAGTGCTATCGATCCAGGGTGACGATCCGCTGCTGCGGACCGCGCGGGTTAGCTTTGCCGGCGTCATAAAGAACGTGAGCCTCACCTGCGCACCCGAGGCAAAACTGGGGGACTACGTGCTGGTCCACGTCGGTGTCGCCATCAGCGTCGTCGACCAGAAGGACGCCGAGGAGACCTACGAGTACCTCAGGCAGATGGGCGAACTGGACGGCCTGGAACCGGCTCCGGCTCCCGGCCCGGGAGGAGGGAACCCTTGAAATTCGTCGACGAGTACCGCGACGCCGTCGTCGTTAGAAAGTTGGCCGATGCGATCGCGCGCGCCACCACGAAATCCTGGACCATCATGGAGATCTGTGGTGGGCAGACCCACGCGATAGTGAAGTTCGGCCTCGACGACCTCCTGCCTAGGTCGATCACCCTTGTTCACGGCCCCGGCTGCCCGGTCTGCGTGACAAGCGCGGAGCTGATCGACCATGCCGTGGAATTGGCTCTGGCCCACGGCGTTACCCTTTGCTCCTTCGGTGACATGCTCAGGGTCCCAGGCAACACGGTCGACCTGCTCACGGCTAAGGCGAGGGGAGGCGACGTGCGGGTGGTCTATTCGCCGCTCGATGCCGTCACGATCGCAAAGGAGAATCCCGCCAAGCAGGTGGTGTTCTTTGCGGTGGGCTTTGAGACCACGGCGCCGGCCAACGCCATGTCCGTGCTGCTCGCCGAGCGCGAGGGCTTGAAGAACTTCTCAATCCTCACGTCGCATGTCCTGGTTCCTCCTGCGATGCGCGCCATCCTCGGATCGCCCGACAACCTGGTTCAGGGCTTCCTGGCCGCGGGGCACGTGTGCACCATCATGGGCATAGGCGAGTACGGGCCGATCGCGAGCGAGTATGGGGCGCCCATCATCATCACGGGTTTCGAACCGGTAGACATCCTGGAGGGCATTCTCCTGTGCGTCAGGCAGCTTGAGGCAGGAAAGGCGGGGGTCGAGAACGCCTACTCGCGCGCGGTGCGCCCCGAAGGCAACCTTCACGCCCGAAAGGTGGTCGAGCAGGTGTTCAAGGTCTCGGATCGGGACTGGCGGGGAATCGGGGTCATCCCCATGAGCGGACTTTCCGTCAGGGAGGAGTATTCAGCCTACGATGCGAGCGCGCGCTTTGTCCTGTCCGAATCCAACGGGGACCGCGTGGGCGAATGCATTAGCGGCCAGATCATGCGGGGCGTCAAAAAGCCCCACGACTGCCCCGCCTTTGGGACGCGGTGCAGCCCCGAGCACCCCCTCGGGGCACCCATGGTGTCAAGCGAGGGGGCCTGCGCCGCTTACTACCGCTACCGGAGCCGCGTGGCGGAGGCAGCCGCGGCCACCCGCTAGCACCACCCAACACCGGCGCCCATGCACATTCCCGACGGATTCCTCGACGCAAAGACCGCGCTGGCCACCACGGTGCTTTCCACGGCGGGGCTTGCCTATGCCCTGCGCGAGGTCCGAAACGAGCTCCCACCGCGCCGGATACCGCTTCTCGGCCTCTCGGCGGCATTCCTGTTTGCGGCCCAGATGGTGAACTTCCCCGTAGCCGGCGGGACCTCCGGCCATCTCGTCGGGGCTGCGCTTGTGGCGGCCCTTCTCGGGCCAAGCGCCGCGGTGGTCGTATTGGCCACCGTATTGATCGTTCAATGCTTCCTCTTTGCAGACGGCGGGATCCTTGCCCTGGGCGCCAACGTCTTCAACATGGGCCTGGTGGCCACGCTGGCCGGCTTCGGCGTCTACCGGGTGGCCCAACGCCTCATCCCCGGCACCCGTGGCCGCGTCGCCGCTATGGCCTTTGCCGGCTGGTGCTCGGCTGTCATTGCATCGGTCTCCTGCGCAGGCCAGCTCGCATGGTCAGGCACCGTCCCCTGGTCGGTGGCCCTGCCGGCCATGGCCGGCGTTCATATGCTGATTGGGGTGGGCGAGGGCCTCATAAGCGCGCTCGTCCTGCTGGCGGTCAGCAGGACCCGGCCCGACCTCCTGGAGTCAATTCCCACAGGGCAGTCTACCCGGCGCGTCCGGAGTTTTGTCGTCCTGGGCCTTTTGGCGTCGCTCGGGGTCGCCCTCTTTGTTGCGCCGTTTGCATGTCCATGGCCGGACGGCCTCGAGGCCGTTGCCGGGCGGCTTGGATTCGGGGCCCGCGCTATCGGCCCCTCGATCACGGCCCCGCTCGAGAATTACCGCGTGCCGGGTCTCAGCTCCCCTGGGGTCGCCACGGCTGCGGCAGGAGCGCTGGGCACCTTGGTAGCCTTCGGGCTTGCCGTGGGCTTCAGCCGGCTCGTTGTCAGGGGCGGCGGCCCCTCCAAATCCTCCCACATTTGAGCAGCCAGGGACCCACTCGCCCCGTGAACCGCGCCGCCGCCCTAAAGGTGGCGGGCACCATCGTTCTTGTCCTCGGCGTGACCCTGACCCCCGCAGCCCATCTGGCATGGTTCGCCGCGGAGGGCGCCCTCATTTGCACCGTGGTTTTGGTCGCCCGCGTGCCGCTGCGCCAGCTCCTGCGCCGCCTGGCCCTGCTCTCGCCCTTTGTCGCCGGGGCAGCGCTCGCGGCGGCCTATGGTTCTCATGGCGGCGACTGGAGAATCCTCGCGCTGCGAAGCGCCCTGTGCCTGGCCACCGTGATCGTGCTCTCACAGACCACGACCATCACGGAGCTTCTCGCGGTGTTCCGCGCAGCCCGGGTACCCGCGCTCCTTCTCACGACTCTGGCGCTCATGCACCGGTACCTGTTTGTCCTGGCCGACGAGGCGACCCGCATGAGCCGGGCGAGGACCGCGCGCACCTTCACGGGCGGCCGGAGATTCGCGTGGCTGACGGCTGCCTCGGTGGTGGGTCAGCTCTTCGTGCGCGCATCCGAGAGGGCCGAGAGGGTGTACGACGCCATGTGTGCGAGAGGATGGAAAGCGTGATCCCTTCGATCGAAGTCCGCTCGCTGAGCTTTCGCTACCCCGACGGCACCCCGGCACTTGACCATGTCAGCCTGCGGGTGGAGGCGGGCGAGTGCGTGGGACTTCTGGGTCCCAACGGCTCGGGCAAGTCGACGCTCCTCCACCACCTGAACGGAATTCTGCCCGAGCGGCTGCCCGCCGAAGGCGGGGTCGTGTTCATCGAAGGAGACGCCGTCACCGCCAAGACCGTATCGACCGTCCGGAGGCGAACAGGGCTTCTCTTCCAGGACCCGGACGACCAGCTCTTCTGCAGCACCGTGGCCGAGGACATTGCGTTTGGCCCGCAGCAGCTTGGGCTGCCAGACTCGGAGATTGCGCACCGGGTGAAAGAGGCCCTCGAGCAGGTTGGCCTCACAAGCCTCGCGCATCGTCCTCCCCACCACCTGAGCGCGGGCGAGAAGAGGAGGGCCTGCCTGGCCGGCGTCCTTGCCTGTTCGCCGGGGATCCTCGTCCTCGACGAGCCCACGAGCGGCCTCGATCCGCGGGGGCGCCGCGAGCTGATCGCCTTGCTGCGCGGCATAAGCGCAACCAAGCTGATTGCCACGCATGACCTAGAGTTCGTGGTCGAACTGTGCCCACGCTCCGTAATCCTTGACCGGGGCTGCGTGATTGCCGACGGCCCGACAGAGGCGCTGCTCAACGACGAACCCCTCATGCTCGCGCATGGCCTTGAGCGCCCGCATGTGCTCCAGCACAGCCACCCGCACCCGAGCTGAGGTTTTCCGAGACTCAGCAGATCCTCGGCAACTGCTCGCCGCTGATCCTGTCCACGATCCGCTCCGACCCGATCACGGTGCGCTGGGTGACCTGGCCGGCTGGACCTGCTTTCACCGTGCCTATGACGACCGCGGGTCCCCCGGGGGCCGTGGCGCTGATGATCTCCACGGCTCGCTGAGCCTCCGCAGACGGGAGGATGCAAATGAAGCGGCCCTCGTTGGCCACGTACAACGGCTCAAGCCCAAGGATTTCGCAGGCGCCACCGACCAGCTCAGACACGGGGACCTTGGTGCCATCGATCGCAAGGGCGAGCTTCGAGGATTCCGCAAGCTCGACCAGCGCCGTCGCGAGGCCGCCGCGGGTGAGGTCTCGCAGGCAGTGGATCTCGAGGGACGCTTTGAGCAGCGCCTGCACCGGGGCGACCAGGGGTGCGCAGTCGCTCTGGATCTCGCTCTCAAAGGATAGGCCAGCACGCGTCGCCATGATGGCCATCCCGTGGCGCCCGATGTCGCCGCTCAGGATAATGGCATCGCCTTCGCGAATGCGGGCGGGTGACACCGTCAACCCTGTCTCGATAATGCCGATCCCGGCTGTCGTCACATAGAGCCCGTCGCCCTTGCCGCGCTCCACGACCTTCGTGTCGCCGGTCACGATCGTCACCCCTGCGGTATTCGCCGCATCCCGCATGGAGGCCACGACCCGCTCCAGGGTGGACATCGGCAGGCCCTCCTCGAGGATAAACCCCGCGCTCAGCCAGAGCGGGCGCGCGCCGCACATGCAGAGGTCGTTCACCGTGCCGTTGACCGCGATTTTCCCGATGTCGCCGCCCGGGAAAAAGAGGGGGCTGACCACGTGCGAGTCGGTCGTGAAGGCGAGCCGTGCTCCCGGAGGTGTCTTTAGGATCGCGCCGTCGTGCTGCGCCTCGAGCTCAGCATTAGCAAAGGCCGGTCTGAAGATCCGGTCCAGTAGGTCCTGCGTGAGACGACCACCGCCTCCGTGACCCACGGTGATCTCCGACCTATGGGGCAATGGGGCAGGGCATGAGGAAAAGGCACCGGAGGGTATGTCGGCCATCGTGCTCCTTGGATAGTCAAACGCTGCGTATCCGCCGAGAGAAAAACTTCTAGATGCTTCATCCTGCCAGTCAGGCAATTGCCGAGCATAGCCAGGGCCCGCGCCGCCTCGGCCTCCGGACCCCAATTCCTGCCATTGCCTTTACTCGACATCGGATCGACCTGCACCAAGCGTAACGCTTCCAATGAAACAGACGCCGGCAGCCCTTGAGCAGATTCGCCATGCCATCAACTTGCGCCTTTCGCTTCTGGATTGCCCGCAAGTCGATGACGGCGACGCCGCATGGATGGAGCTCACGGCCCCCATTTTTGCCCGTTACCGCGAGGTGACGCGCCGCCTTGCCGACAGGCCATGCCCCGTGGATGAGAGGATCCAGCGGTTTCTCGACAGCTACCTGACCAGCATCGGACCCGCGCCGCGGTTGCCTGCGCGCACCTTCGTCCTCGACCAGTTGGGCCTCGCCCGCCAGCTGTCCCTGCCCGCAGACGGCGACGAGTTCACGTCTCCACTCGTCAAGAGTTACCGCCTGCGCAACGGCGTCCTCCACAACCCCGCCAACGACCGCCGCACGACCTTGGGAGTGTTCCACATAGCGGAAGGGGGTCTGCCGATCCCGGATGACAAGCTCGCCGTGCCGAAGGCTGTCTTCGCTCGGATGCTTGACCTGGCGCTCAGGCCCTCCCGCGAGTTGCTGCGGCTGCCTTACACGGCGGGCCGCCCGCAGGAGGCCGAGGCTATGACCTCGCTTCTGATCCGCCCCTTGGTTGTCCCTGCCGTACCGGGCTTCGGCAGTGCCAAGAGGATGGAGATTCGGTTCTTCGCGCCGGGATCGCTTGTCTCCAATCTCGACTTTATCGAGATGATCTTCGGCAACGCGGGGGACCCCTACCTGCCCGAAAACGACGCGGCCCTCGATATCGACTCGTGGTCGGGCCACACCGGGTGCGTGATCCTCGCCCCGCACTTGGTCACGGTCCCCAAGCACATTGCTGGGTTGCCCCACTGGGAGCTGGCAACGGCGCGCGAGCGCCGCGACGGCATGTGCTGGAAGTCCGAGACCGAACTCTACAACAACGGCTCAGCTTTCAAGCTCTGCGCCCGCGACGCCCGGGGCGTGATGGTCACGATCCTAGCCGACAACTACTACGGGTATTGCAAGAAGGAGGTGAAGACCCAGATCAGCTTTGCCGCCAACCTCTACGGATCAGCCGAGGAGGAGCACTCGGGCGGCGCCCTTGTCTTTCCAAGCTATGACCTGGGGGATGATTTCTCCGCGTTCGCCGACCCGGCAAACTATTCGATCGACGACGTCTTGGCGCGGGAGCAGGGAGCTTGGGAGGCCAGGCCCGAGGGACACGCCGTCCATCTCACCGTACGCGACCTGGTCCTGGTGCCCGAGGGCAGCCGCTTTGACATGCGGCGGCAGATGATCTCGTGGTCCGCCAAGGATAAGTCCGAGCACACGCTCAAGCTCCTTGCGGGAAAGACCTACGTGCGACCCAGCGGGTACCGCGTTCACATGGAGCCCGTCCGAGGCGAGCCGGGCCAGTGGCGCCTCGTCGGCACCCTTGCCGAGGGTTCTCTCTGCCACAAGCCCTCGACCGTGTCGGGCGGCGGCAAGTCCGAGATATCTAAGGCCATTTCCGACGCGATCCTGCCCGGGCACGTCTTCATCGCGGATCTCGCGAAGGACCTGAACGCCGTCTCGGAAATACTGACACGCGACTTCAGCGACCGCTTCATAGACCCCGCGCTAAACGGGCATGACAAGCGACCCATCCTAAGCCCGCAGCGCTCGCTCGGCAGCGTGATCAAGCTGCTTACCCCATCGCGCGGCGAGTTCAGCGAGGTCCACAACGCCTGGCTCGACTCCGTCGCCCAGCACGTCAAGGAGCTTGTTTTTGTCGTCAAGCGCTACTACCAGCCCTCGTGGGGCGACGATTGGCGCGGGCATTTCTCCGTGGACAAGGTCAACGGCCGCTCGGGCTACGAGCTGAAGCTCGACAACCGCACGCTGCTGGTCAACACCCTGCGCGTGGGCTTTGAGGCCGACGGCTCATGGCGCGTTTTCGGCCTTCGCCACGACTTTCACCCGGCTGCCAAGGTCCAGATGGAGGACGACATCACGGCCTCCGTGGTCGTGCCCGGCGCGCCCGATCTTCCGTCGCTCAAGTTCGTCGAGAACTGCGAGGCTCGGCTTTTCCAACGCCCCGACGATGCCATTCACAGGGGATACGACAGGCAGACCGAGGCCGACATGGCCCAGCCCGGCAATTTCATCTCGAACTACGAGCCGCTGACCGCGGCGGACGCGCGCAGTCTGATGGAGGACGCCATCGGCTATTCTGCGTTCACCGAACCCATGAGGCGGCTGATCAGGGAGGCGGCCGCGGCTGGCGATGAGGGATTCCCGCGCTTCTTCGTTTCGTCGGCCCATCCGCGGATTGTGGACGGAAAACCCTCAAAGAACCCTCGGTACCTGCAGACCCGGCCCGACGTCTCCGATCCTCGCGGACCGTTGTTGGCGAAGCTCTCCATGAGCCTACGGAGGAAGCTGGCACCCGGCGATCCCATCCTGACGCCGGTGAATCTCGTGGTGCCCGGCAGGCGCAACAATCCCCCCGAAGGGAGCATAAAGCCCCTCTGCGTCTTTAACCCGATCCATTACCTCGAATTGCCGGAGCTCTTCATGGAGTTCATAAGCTCCATGACCGGCAAATCGCCCTCGACGACCGGGGCGGGATCGGAAGGAGCCCTAACAAAGGGGCCCTTCAACGCGCTACCCCCAATCATAGACCTCAATGCCGCGCTCGTGTCCCTCATTCTGACCGGGCACGACACGATGATTTCCTGCGCGGGGTACCTTGGGCCAAAGGTGCGCATCGACCATGACGTGAGCCTCCTCGTTCCCGAGGTGCTTTCCCGGATGACTTCCTCAGAGCGCGATGCAAAAAACCTGATCGCCGACGGCTGCCTTGAGCGAATCGCCGATTTCGAGCACGCGGGCAAGCCCGTGCTGGCAAGCCGCCTGGGTTACCGCATCACGTCCCGCTTCGTGCGGATCTACTTCGGACGGGTGTTCACGCACCCGCATACCGTGTTCAGCGATGAGATGCTGCGACCGGAGCTCCAGGATAAGGGGATCTTTGCCGATGGGGTGGATAACATCGTGGCGACCCATCGAAGGGTCGCGGAGAGCTACTTCAAGGACGGCGGCATCGATCTGGCCTGCCCGCCGCTGCGCGCCCTCCTGCATATCATGGTCTATGGGAACTTTGAGGGGAACGGCCTCGAGTCGCCCGAGGTGCGCGGTCTTTTTACTTGGGAGCACCTGCTTTCAAGCGAATGGTATGCCGCGCGGTTGGAGGCCAAGCAGAAGGTCGATGAGGAGCTTTGGACGCGTCATGTGGGCTCCCTGGAGCAGTTCCTCGACGAGCCGCGCTACCTGGACGTTGCCAAGAAACTCAAGTTGCCCGAGCGGCTTCGGTGCGCCAAGGAAGTGCTGTCGGGAGTGAAGGGGAACTCCTATATCGCGAGCCTAAAGGGCACGATCGGAAGGCAGCCCCTCTAACCGGGCGAGCCGCGGGCACGGATCGAACTCAGCTCGTCTGCCGCCGGTAGGCGCCCGGGCTCAGATGGTACCGCCTTCGGAACGCCTTGCAGAAATGGTTGGCATCGGCGAAGCCCGTCGCGGCCGATATCTCCTTCAAGGGAGCGGACGATTCTCGGAGCCTTGACCGCGCCTCCGAGAGGCGAACATCGAGCACGAAGGCAGCCGGAGCCAGTCCCGTCGCCTGCTTGAACGCATGGCTGAAATGGCTCCGCGAACGCCCCTGGCGCCGGGCATATTCGTCAACCCCAAAGGAGCGCCTGAGATTCTTTAGGGTGTAGGTTCTCAGGGAGTCCAACATCGTTGCGCGGCGCCCTCTAGGGTGTGCCTGGTCGTGCAGGTGCCGCTCAAATTCCAACATCCATTCCAGGAGCGCGCTCTCCTCCGCGAACCCATCCTCGAAACGCCCCTGGCACACGCGCTCGAAGAAGGCGCTGCTCTGCACGAGGAGCCTGCACCCTGCGGGGAGCTCGAACACAGGTCCGTGTTCCCGGGCCAGCTGAGCCAGGCGGCCCACCACCCAGGGGTGGCCTGAGTTGAACCAAAAGAAACTCCAGCGCGGACTTGCCGGAGGCAGGCTGTAGATGTGGCGCGAAGGTAGCACCGCGAAAAACCCGCTCTCAGGCCCCACGGTCCAGCTCCGCCCCGGCCGCTCAAAGCGCCCGTAGCCGTCCAGCGTCGCCTGGAACACGACATGGGGGTGGGCCGGGTCGTCGGCCCTTCGCATTCCGTCCCAATGGTATTCCGACGGCATGGTCCGCGTCTCGCATCCGAGAGCCAGCACGCTGGCCCCGAGGCGTGAGAACCCGTCGTCGCGGCGTCCCTCGAAGACGCGTTGGAATGCGGCAAGGTCCGCTGATCCTGTCGTGTTCACAAAAAGACTATCCTTCGACCGTTGGAACCATTGCAGCAAAAAACGACCGGGTGTAAGATCTCTGTCGTTACGCCTTCAATTGACCGGACGTTTCGACTACCGGGCGCATTCACGATCCGTGTATGCCCATCCTAACCCACCAAAGACCATGCGCGATTATTCCCTCCTGCGCCTCGCTGCCCTCGTTGCCATGACCGCCCTTTCCCCAGCGCTCTCGATGCGGGGCGCGGACGCCCCTGAAGTCCTGACGCCGCTTTCACCCGCAAGGCCAAGGATCAACGGGCCGTCCACCTTCGGGGTCCGCCCAGGCGCTCCGTTCCTCTACACTATCCCTGCCACCGGACAGCGGCCCATTGCGTACGCAGTGGATGGCCTGCCCAGCGGTCTAAGACTAGACAGCGCCACCGGCAGGATTACCGGATGCCTTTCCGAGCGGTCGGAATACACCGTCGTGCTCCGTGCGAGCAACGCCCTCGGGTCCGCCACCAAGCGTTTCCGGGTCGTCGTAGGGGACAAGATCGCCCTCACCCCACCGATGGGATGGAACAGCTACAACTGCTGGGCGGAGTCCGTCGATCAGGAAAAGATACTTCGCTCCGCCCATGCCCTGATCGCTGCCGGCCTGGCCGACCACGGATGGACCTACGTGAATATCGACGACACCTGGCAGGGTGTACGCGGGGGCCCGCACCATGGGCTGCTCGGAAACGAGAAGTTCCCGGACATGAAGGCCTTGTGCGACGAAATCCATTCTCTAGGCCTGAGGGCCGGAATCTACTCGACGCCCTGGGTGACCTCTTACGCGGGCTTCCCAGGCGGCTCGAGCGACACCCCGGACGGCGCCTGGCAACGCCTCAAGGATTATGAGGGCAACAAGCGCATAGGGCGCTATGAGTTTGCCTCCAATGACGCGGCCCAATGGGCGGACTGGGGATTTGATTACATAAAATACGACTGGAATCCTAACGATGTGGAGCACACCCGCCAGATGGCCTTGGCCATTCGGGCGACAGGGCGCGACATGGTGCTCAGCCTTTCCAACTCCGCGCCCATCTATGCGATGTCGGAACTCTCCAAATGGGCCGAGGCGTGGCGCACGACGGGCGACATCTGGGATACGTGGGAGACCCCCGGCCCCTGGCAGAATTCAGTCTCCGAGATTGGATTCAATCAGGACCCCTGGGTTTCATTCGGCGGCCCGGGAGGCTGGAACGACCCCGACATGCTCGTCGTCGGCCGCGTCGGCTGGGGGCCGAAGCTCCACGACACCAAGCTGACGCCTGCCGAGCAGTACACCCACATCAGCCTCTGGTGCCTGCTCTCGGCGCCGCTCCTGATCGGCTGCGATCTTGAGCACATGGATGCCTTCACCCTGGGCCTTCTCACAAACGATGAGGTCCTCGCGATTGACCAAGACTCACTCGGGGTCTCCGCACGCCGCATTGCGACCATCGGCGCGATCGATGTATACAAGAAGCCGCTCGATGATGGCAGCACGGCGCTGGGGTTCTTCAACCGGGGAGACACCCCTCACACGGTCACGGCAAAATTTGAGCGCTTTGGACTGCCGGGCCTAAGGCTTTTCCGGGACCTCTGGCGCCAGAAGGACGTGGGCACTTTCAAGAACGAGATGTCCGTCACCGTGGCGCCGCATGACGTCATGCTCTACAAGGTGAGCGCGGCGCAGCCCTAAGTAATCCGTTGTCTAAGGCGGCTCCGGTATTCCCGGAGTCCGCCGGGGAGCAAGGCCCCGCTTTAAGGCTTCGGACTGGGCTCGGGTGCAGGCTTCAGCCCCTTAGCGTGGAAGGCCCTGTGCCTTCAAAATCTAGGTTTTTTTGCAGGACTTAGAGGATTATTCGCACCGTTGGACCTCGTGAAAATGCGCCCGGGGAGCAGGGTAGCCTTGGGCACCGATCTTCGGGCGCCACCCGCATAGCGAAGCCCTATCCCAAAGCCATGAAATCCCTGAAGTCCGCAAGCAGCCTATTGCTCGTTATCCTTATCGCCGCATCGCTCCTCCCGGCCCTGCGTGCGGAGCCCACCCAGGACTACTCCGGGGTCGCCGCTCGAACGGCCCCCGAATGGGCGAGGCAATCCGTCATCTATGAGATCTTCCCAAGGCAATTCTCCCCAACCGGGGACTTTGCCGGCATAACCGCGAGGCTCGATGACCTAAAGGCGCTCGGCGTCGACATACTCTGGCTCATGCCGATCCATCCCATCGGGCACCTGAAGGCCAAGGGCAGCATAGGCAGCCCCTACGCCGTGCGGGACTACTATGCTGTCAATCCCGACTATGGAACCAAGGAGGACTTCCGGCGCCTGGTCGATTCGGCCCACAAGAGGGGTCTTAAGGTCATCATCGATATAGTGGCCAACCACACGGCCTGGGACAGCGTGATGATGGCGAATCCGAACTTCTACAAGCAGGACGCCGAAGGCCACGTGATCCCGCCGCATCCGGAATGGCTGGATGTCGCAGGACTCAATTACAAGAACCCGGAAACCAGGAAGTATATGCGCGAGATGCTCGTCTACTGGGTCAGGGAGTTCAAACTGGACGGCTACCGCTGTGATGACGCCCTCGATGTCCCGACGGACTTCTGGGAAGACGTGCGCCGCGATCTCGATGCGATCCATCCCGGGATCTTCATGTTGGCCGAGGCCAGCAAGCCCGAACTCCTCGTCAATGCCTTCGACTGCGACTACGGATGGCCGATGCTCGCCACGCTGAACAAGGTCATGATGTCAGGGGCGCCAGCCGGGGACATTCAGGAAACATGGGAGAAGACCGAACAGGGGACGTTCCCCAAAGGATCCCTGCACATGCGCTGCAGCGACGACCACGATGAAACCCGCGCCATCAGCCGCCTGGGCATCAACGGGGCTTTGGCCGCCAGTGCCCTCATGTTCACGCTTGATGGCATCCCCCTCATATACAATGGGATGGAGGTAGGCGATTCCACGGAGTCTAACGACCCGGCACTCTTTGAGAAGATGCCCGTGTATTGGCACCCGAAGGGCCGCGAATCCTTCCCGGCCACCTATGCAAAGCTGTGCGCGCTCCGCCACCAGCATTCCGCGCTCTCGGAAGGGTCGCTCGTCTGGCTCCAGAATTCGGCTCCCGGCGACCTGATTACATTCCTGCGCCGCAGCGGCACGGAGGAGATTCTTTCGGTAATAAATGTGTCCAATAGGACCAGGTCCGCGTCGATTAACCTGGAGCACGGCGGCGACTTCACCGTCCTGCTCAGCTCAAAGGAAAAGGACGGCGAACTGAAGCATGCCCTGCCGCTGGTCGACCTGGGGGCCTACGAATGGCGGATCTACGCGCGACCCCTTAAGCCGTAGTTGACCCAATCATCCTTGGCCCCAGCGGACGGGCGAGCGTCCCCGAAAGCCCGTCCCTCTATCGCGGGGTCACTTTAGGGCGGCTAACTCAGCCGCAAGAAGATCCCGTGCCTTAGCCTTGGCGTCCGCGAGCGGGATCTCACCCTTGTCGATCTTGGAGACGAAACTCCGCTGGGCCAGGTAGTCCTTGTTCGGAACCCCCGCCTTGCTCTGGAGCATCCTCCACGCCTTCCGGCGCTCCACGGCAAAGAGGACCATCTGGCGCGAGACCGCGTAGTAGTTCATCTTCCCGTGCTCCTCAGCCTTGATGTAGCAGCCAAAATTCGTGACGAAGCTCCGGTGCTTTGGGTCAAAGACACGACGGTAAATGACATCGTCCTGGGTGACGAAGAAGAGCATGTCATCAAGCGGGGTCAGCTTTGCGGCGTCCGCTTCCTTGATCGCCTTCACATGCTTGCGGAACCTCGCCTCGGTGATCGCCCAATGGGCGACCGAGAAGTTGTACTCCTCCCCCGTGGTGGAATACTTCGTGCGCCACCAGTCGCGGTCGATGCTCGGGTTGCCCTTCAGATCGAAGGCTTCCTGCGATGTCTCTCCTTTGCGGGGATTGAAGACAAACTCCGGCATCCCGCGCGCGTCCCGAACCATCTTGGCCTGGTCGGCGCTCATGTTGTCGGCAACGCCGTGCTCAGGCTGGCAGGTGGTGTAAGCCTGGAAGAAGGCCGTGCCGCGATACTCTAACCCGTCCAGGAGCGCCTTGTAGAGCTTGGCCGAATTGGCCATCGAGACCTGGGCCACGAAGGGCGAGCCGTGCCCGCTCGTGAATGCCTCGGCAACATTCTTCTTTTCGATCAGCTTGCCCTGGGAGGCGACGCCGAACTGGTTCATGTCATACCCCCCCAGCATGGTGGAGGAGTCCGAATTCTGGCCGCCCGTGTTCGAGTAGACCTGGGTGTCGAGCATGAGCATCTTCACATTGGGCCGGTTCTGGAGAACCACCTTCGAGACATTCTGGAAGCCGATGTCACCCAGGGCCCCGTCGCCGCCTATGACCCATACTTTGGGCAGCTCACGGATCTCCTGCTCGGTCATGAGCGCGTCGTCCAGATGGGTGAGTGTGAAATACTCAGCGTCCGACGACACACCCTCGGAGCGGTCGAGGAGGGCGTCTCCCAAGCGCTCGGGGACGACCGAGCGGCGCGCGTGGTTCAGGATCACAGACTCGGCCATCAGCCACGAGATCGTGGCGCCGTCCTGAAAGAGTGAGTTCATCCAGGGGTAGGCATGGGGATTGGCCGGGGGCGTCGATCCGTAGACCGTGTTGCAGCCGGTGCTGGCCCCCATCATCATGACCGACATCCCGTTCGCCCTTCGGCCGTCTACCGACTGGAGTTCCTTGTGGTTAAACGCGTCCTGCCGAAGAACCGCCACAAGGCCCCCGACGATCTGCTCATCGGTGATCGGGCCGTGCGACGCCTCATAGGAGGCGATGCGCCCGTCCGTGTCGCCGGCATCTTCACCCCCGAGGCCCACAATGGCATGGGCAAAGCTCCGGCGGTAAAGCTGGTACTCCTTCTCATTGCGGGCCTTCGCCGCCGCTAGCTTGCCTAGCCCCTCCTTTTCAAGCCGGTCGGCCTTCGCCCGAATTCGGTCGGCTTTGCGATGGTACAGGGGCCGCATGTAGGCCTCCGTGACACTCGCCACCGAGCGCAGGATGCTCTTCTCGCCGCAGCCGGCGCACGCACCATCGCCCGAGACAAGCGCCTCGTAATTGCGACGCACCATGAGGTGGTTGCGCAGCGCCGCCTCGCGCGAGCCCGCGGCATCCTGGTCGTTGTAGAGCCCAAGGAACTTCTGCGGCGTGTCGGGCAGGAGGCGTGAGAAGACCTGGGCCGTGGTGAGGGCCGCATTGAGGTCCTCAGTCTCGCGGGTCATCCGCAGCGCGTCGTGGTCTCCGCAGACCTGGACGCACTCGCCGCATCCCTTGCAGAGGTCCGACACAAATATGGAGAAGAGGCCGCCCGCGCCCGGGGTCTTCTGCTCAAGAGAACGGAAGATCGCGGGCACGTTGCCGTAAGCCAGGGGGAGGATATCGATAATCCCTGAAAGCTCCGCCTTGGCCCTGTCGGAAGGCCCCACGAGGGCACCGATCTCCTCGCGAATGATGTCCTTGAAGGGGAGCTTCGCACGGGACTTTACGGCCTCGTTCATCTTGGCCCTCGCCCGCAGCTCCACACCCGCCAGTTCCGCGCCGAACTTCCGACGCTCCGCGGGATCGGTCACGTAGTTGTTGATCGCGGTCTTTAGCACCGTCGTGACATCCTGGGCCATGTTCGGCAGGGCCGTGTCGGGGCAGGCGGTGATGCACTCCATGCACTGGGTGCAGTTCTCGGCGATGTAGACCGGCGTCTCGCGCCGCGCCACGTACTTCGACTGCGTCGCGCCGGTGCCCGCACTCATGACGCCCACGGAGGCCAGGGCACCCGCGGGTTGGTGGTAGCCAAGACCGTTACGGAACTCGGAGTCGAACTTGGCAACGGTCTGGAAGGGCGCTCGCGCGGGCTGCTGGGCCGGCATGGCAACCCCTCCGCACCCGGTCGAAGCACAGCCGGCGGTGGGGATGAACGTGTGATCGCCCTGCGGCGCGAGCGGCGCGTTGCGCATCGAGCTGCGGTCGGGCTCGTCTAGCCGGCCAATCTTGATCTCCCTAACCAGGGCGAAGCCCTCCGTCATGACGGTCATGTTGGAGGTGACGACCGCATCGCCAAAGCGACCGAACTTCTTCTCGTACTGCTTGCGGACGACCTTCTGAAACTGCTCCTCGGAGATCCCGAAGGTCTTCAGGAAGGGGGAAACCCGGAAAAAGGCGCCAAGGAATGAGTTGCCCTGCATGCGGAGCTGCAGCTCCGCCTGCGACGTGGCCTTCCGCGCGATGTCGAATCCGGGCAGGATGAAGACCCGGATGTTGTTATCGATGACAAACTGCCTGTGCGCCGCCGGCACCCGCTGCCAAGCGACCTCGGGCGCCTCGCTCGACTCCCACACCAGCGATCCGCCCTTCTTTAGGCCCTCGAGCGGGTTGGTGTGCGTGAAGGCCTTCGGGTCGCAACAGAGAACGACATCCACATGGTTGAGCTCGCAGTTCACCTTGATCCGCTCAGGCGCCACCGTGAGGTAGTAGTTCGTCGGTGCCCCCTTCTTCTCCGAGCCGTACTTGGGGTTGGCCATGACGTTGATCTTCTCCACGACCTGCCCGTCGGCATCATAGGTCGGGTTCTGTTCGGAGATGAATTTCCCGAAATCGCCGATGATCGACCCCAGGTTCTTGCCCGTCGTGATCATGCCCCAGCCGCCGATCGAGTGGAAGCGCACCGCGATCGCCCCGTCCGGAAGCAGGGACGGCGTGTCCTTGCTGATGACGGCGTAGGGATGCTGCACCCCAAGGACGAAATACGTTTCTCCGTCGGCGGCCCCGGCCCCGTCGGTGCGGCGGGTTGTGCCCGTTGCAAACTCATAGGCCCCAAGGGCGTGCTCCGGCCGGAAGTCGCGCGAGCCAATCCCGTACGCGCCCCGGAAGAGGCGGGGAGTCTCGGCAGGCGTGAGGGCGGGCAGCACACCCCCAAAATTCGAGACCTCGTTTGCCTTGCCCAGCGCAACCCGGATGTCGCGGGCCAGCGGATTGTCACCGGCCAGGCCCTCGTCTGTGCGCTCTAGAATGATGACGTTCTTCTTGCCGCGAAGGGCGTTCACGATGGCTGCCTCCGGGAAAGGCCGGATCACGTTCACGTGGATCGAACCCACCTTGGCGTTCCTGTGCCCCCTCAAGTAGTCGCAAGCGGCATCGATGTTCTCGGCCGCGCATCCGAGCGAGATGAAGACCGTGTCGGCGTCCTCGGTCAGGTACTCTGTCACCAACCCGTAGTGCCGCCCCGTGAGGCGGCCAAAGTCCGCGTAGGCAGCCTCCAGGAAGCCCAGGATCGGCTCGTTGAAGTTATTGCGGCGGGCCACGACGCCGTTCATGTGGTGCTCCTGATTCTCCACCGGCCCGAGCAGAACCGGGTTCTTTAGGTCGATCATCTCCGGCAGGCGGCGGCGCCTCGGCCCAAAGAGCTCCCTCTGCGCAGGGGTGGGGCAGTCGATAATGTCGTCCGGAGCGCCGAGGAATTCCCGGAGAAATTCGGCCTCGGGCGCCAGGTACGTGCGTTCCGAGTGCGTGGTGAGCATGCCATCCTGGATGTTCATCGCCGGGTTTAGCGCCAGCTCGTTGACCCTGCGCAGGATGATCGCCTGGTCCGCAGCCTGCTGAGCATCCTTGGCCATCAGCATCGTCCATCCCGTGTCGAGGGCCGCGTAAAAGTCGTCATGGCCGCAGTGGACATTGAGGGCCTGCTTGGTAAGCGCACGGGCTCCGACCTGAAGCACCATGGTCGAGAGCTTTCCGGGAGCATGGTAATACTGCTCCATCGCGTAGACCAGACCCTGTCCCGAGGTGAAGTTGACGGTGCGCCGGCCGGTGACCGCAAAGGCCGTGGCGCCGCCCTGGGCCGCATGTTCGCCCTCCGTCTCGACGGCGACCTTCTGCTGACCCCAAACGTTGAGCTCACCCTGCGCATAGGACTGCTGGAAGATCTCACCGCCCTCCGTCGACGGGGTGATGGGGTAGAATACCCCGCCCTCGGTGATGCGGGTCTCGACGTACTGGGTGACAAGCTGGTTGCCGTTGCACGTCACCCGTATGCCCGGGTATTTCGGCTTTGCGTGGGCCGCGGGCTGCTGGATCGAGGGGGACGCTGAACCTTGGGCGGGATGGCTCATAAGAAAGGTTGTTAGCTCTGCCTGTTCCTGGATGAAAGCTGGCCCGGTGGTGCAAAACCGCAACAACGGGAACTCATACGGGCATTAGCTTGAGTGTTTCGGGGCCTGTATCCAGTTCAAAGGTTGGGAAGGGATTATTTCGTCTGCGAAAGGCCCTAGGCCCCCGCCCCGGGCGACGCCTTCGCGGGACCGGGCGCTCGCACCTATCCGCTCGCACGATGGCATCCGGCGTGCTACCGACCCGGTGTGAACCCGACCCCCGCCACGGCGCCCAAGGATGCATATCGTCTTACCAAGGTCGTTTTTACCCTTGGGCCCGCGTCATCCGATGAGGCCATGCTCGAGCACCTGATCACGGCCGGAGTCGATGTCTGCCGCCTCAACATGGCTCACGCCGACCACGCCTGGACCCGCTCCATGATCGGGCGGATCCGAGCCGTCTGCAATCGCACCGGCCGGCATATCGCCCTCATGATGGACATCAAGGGGCCCGAGATACGCACGGGCGACCTTGCGGAGCCCCTGGATCTCATTAAGGGCGGCCTGATTGACCTGCTTCCCGAGGCCGGCGAGGCCATGGGCCGCGTCCCCGCGGTCACGGTCAACTACCCGGGCCTAGGCCGAGACGTCACCGTGGGAACGACCGTGCTCGTGGACAGCGGCCTTATCCGGCTTGAAGTCGTTGAGACCAGCTCCGCCCGGGTGCGATGCCGGGTCGTGGTACCGGCCCGCCTTACCAGCAGGCGCCACGTGAACCTGCCTGGAGTCAGGGTGCGCCTGCCCGCGCTCACGCCCAAGGATAGGGCCGACATCGCCGTAGGGGTTGAGGAGAAGATCGATTTCTTCGCGCTGTCCTTCGTCCGCGAGGCCGACGACATCGACATCCTCCGGCGAACGCTCTCGGACCTGAAATGCGACGCCCAGATCATCGCCAAGATCGAGGACCAGTCCGGGCTGGCAAACTTGGACGAGATCGTGGTCGCCTCCGACGCCATCATGGTGGCCCGGGGCGACCTCGGCATCGAGGTGCCCATGGAGGACCTTCCCCTGATCCAGCGCCGCGCCATTGAGACCTGCATCCGCCTTCGAAAGCCCGTGATCGTGGCGACGCACCTCCTGGAGTCGATGATCACCTCCCCGGTCCCGACCCGCGCCGAGGTGAGCGACATCGCCAGCGCCGTCTGGGCCACGGCCGATGCAATCATGCTTTCCGGGGAGACCACAACGGGGCGCTATCCCCTGGAATGCGTGCAGTTCATGAAGCGGGTTGCCAACAAGATAGAGCAAAGCGCCGAGAAGGGATACAATGTCGGGCTCCCGCTGAAAACGCACAAGGATCGCCTGCTGCGCGCCTCGGTGCTCCTCGCCTCTGAGATCGGAGAGGCCGGAATCGTGGTTTTCACCCGCAACGGATCGCTTCCCCAGACCCTCTCGGCGTTCCGCGCCAAACGATGCCCCATCTATGCGTTCACCGATGAGCCCAGGGTCTTTAGGCGGCTCCTCTTAGTCTGGGGCGTGGAGCCCTTCCTGATGGACTTCTCGCCCGAGCCCGAGAAAACGATTCGCGACGCGTTCTCCTACCTCACGCGCAGGGGCTGGGTGGTCCAGGGCGACTGGCTCGTGGTCGTCACCAACGTTCTGGCTGGCCAGAACGTCGTGGACACGATCCAGATGCGTCCGGTCGAGTAGGCCCGGACCCGTTCCGGGCTAGGTCCCGAAAGAGGGCGCCGCCGGCGGGTCCTGCCCGGCGACGCCTTTAAGGAATTCCACAATGGGCCCCTAGGAGCCCAGGACCACCTCGACCTTGACCTCGGTGCGGCCATCCAACGGAACGGGCACGTGGTTTCCGGCAACCTTTCGTCCATCCACCGTGAGTGATTTGACGCCCTTAGACCTTCCCTTGGGATTTGAAACCTTGATCGTGTAGGTGACACCGCGGAATTTGCGCTGAACGGTGTAGCCCTTCCACTTCTTTGGCACGCAGGGGTCGATCCTGAGGCCGCTGTAGTCGGGCTGAACCCCGAGGATGTACTGCTGCGCGGTCACGAGCGACCAGGCGCCGGTCCCGGTAAGCCATGAGTTCTTGGCCTCGCCCGGCGTGGGTGAGAACTGGGACGCCGTCATCTGGGCGTAGACGTAGGGCTCCGAGCGGTAGACGTCGTGGTCCTTCTTGGCGGACGGACAGACGCTTAGGTAGTACTCAAGCGCCTTCTCTCCCTCGCCGAAGAGGGTCCAGCCAATGTGGATCCACGTGTTGTTGTGGGAGAACACACCTGCGTTTTCCTTGTACCCCGGAGGGTAGCTCGAGACTTCGCCGAGCTCGAGATGGTAGGTGGAGTAGGGGGGATACTGCAGCGCGCATCCGTGCTGCGGCGTGTAGAGGTACTTGTCGACGGCCTGAAGCGCCTTCTTGGCGCGCCCGTTTCCCTGGCCCGCGCCCCCGAGCACGCACCAGGCCTGGCTCTCTATGAAAACCTTACCCTCCTCGCATGTCTTTGAGCCGACGGGGTTGCCGGCTGCGTCAAAGGCGCGCGTGTACCACGCCCCGTCCCACGCCTGGGATTCGACGGTCTGGAGCATATCGGCGTAGTATCCGTCGACCCGAGCCGCCTCATCGGCCTTGCCCATCGAGCGGTAGAGGCCCGAAAGGTCGCGTGTGGCGTAGAGGAAGAGCCCCGCGATCATGACGGACTCGGCATTCGAGCCGGCAATGTCGCCCGTCACCTGGAAGGACTCATTCGGCTCCTTGGAAAAGCAGTTAAGGTTCAGGCAGTCGTTCCAGTCGGCGTGGCCGATCAGGGGCAGGCGATGCGGTCCCCGGTTCTTGAGCGTATAGGCGATCGATATCTCGAGGTGGCTATGCAGGTTGTCCTTCGAGCCTGGCTTGTCGGCGTAGCCGCAGGGCTCCTCCAGGATGGACAGATCCCCGGTCTCCCGGATGTAGGCGCACGTGGCCAGGATGAGCCAGAGCGGATCGTCGTTGAATCCGCCCCCGATGTCGGCGTTGCCCTTCTTTGTGAGCGGCTGGTACTGGTGGTAGCACGTTCCGTCGGAGAGCTGTGTCGAGGCGATGTCCAGTATCCGCTGCCGGGCCCGGTCGGGAAGCATGTGAACGAAGCCGAGCAGATCCTGGGTCGAGTCCCGGTAGCCCATTCCGCGGCCTATGCCCGTCTCGTACCCGGAGGTCGAACGCGAGAGGTTGAACGTCGCCATGCACTGCACCTGGTTCCAGGTGTTCACCATGCGCCGGAGGTGCTCGTTTGGAGCGTCCGGTGTCCGGTAGATGGACAGGAGGTCCTCCCAGCGCGCCTTCAGGGCCGCAAACGCCGAGTCCACGGCCGCCATGTCGGAGTACTTGGCGAGGATTGCACGACCCTTCGATTTGTTCATCACAAACGGGGCATCGAATTTCGGAAGGTCGCCCTGATCGACGTAGGCCAGGATAAACGCGAACGTCTCTTCCTGCCCGGGTTTCAGGGTGAGGTTGACCTGATGGGCGCCCACCGGGTTCCAACCATAGGCATGGCTGTTCGTGCATTTTCCCGCCAGAACCGCCTTGGGGTCATGGAGCCCGTTGTGGACACCGACGAAGGCGTCGCGGGAGGTGTCGAAGCCGTCGATCTTCCTCGTGCAGCCGAAGAGGGTGTAGTGGTTGCGGCGCTCCCGGTACTCCGTCTTGTGGTAGATTGCGCTGCCCTCGACCTCAACCTCGCCAATCGAGTAGGTGCGCTGGTAGTTCGTCATGTCGTTCAGCGCCTCGTAGAAGCAGAACTCCACAAACGAGAAGAGGGTCAGCTTCTGCTGTTTCTTGGTCTTGTTGCGGACGGTGACCTTCCAGACCTCCAAGTTCTCATTCGGGGGCACGAACATGAGCTGCTCGACCTCGACGCCGTCCTTGCGGCCCGTGATCTTCGTATAGCCCAACCCGTGCCGGCACTCATAGGCATCAAGCTTCGTGCGGACGGGCTTCCAGCCGGGATTCCAGACCGTTTTCCCCTGCTTCACGTAGAGGAACCTCCCGTCATTATCCATTGGGTTATTGTTGTAGCGGTAACGCGTCAGCCGCCGCAGGCGGGCATCCTTCCAGAACGAGTAGCCCCCAGCAGTCTGGGTGCACAGGCCGTAGAACTCATCCTGCCCGAGCATGTTAAGCCAGGGAAGGGGGGTATCCGGGCGCGTGATCACGAACTCTTGCTTGGCGTCGTCAAAGTAACCGTATTGGGCCATGGGATTTGGGTGTTGGGAAAACGCCAAACGGATCATGCCGCGAAGCGAATGGCAATGGCCTCTTTGAGGTTTCGGGCAGTAGGAGAGGGAGGATCGAAGCCAGTAGCCCCTGTGATGCGAGAGGCCCTGCTTCTTGGCGATGCCGCCGCAGGGTGAATCACCGGGGCGCGAGACATTGCGCATATCTTGCCCAGCACCTTTCGAGGCTGATGCGCTAAACCTATAAATAAACCGCTATATAGCGCCCCAAAGCGCATGACACAGCCCTAAAGAGACTACCCCTCAGTGCAAGAAGTCGGGCCGACTCCCTGGAATCGGACCAATTATATAGCGCGGATAGCGGTTTTATTAAAGCCGGCTGTCAACGTGTAGTGACGGCGCGGCGCGCCCCCTTGGGTGCCGCGAATCCGCACCGGTTCTGTCCCACTACCCAAAGACGTAACCTTCGCGCCCCCATTGCGGGGCCTAGGTGATTGAAACATGAACATCCCAAAGTCCTATAACAAAGCCCCCTGGCGCCTCTTGGCGTCCTGTGCTTTTATCCTCTCCATGGTGTGCGCAAGGGCCCAAAGCCTCCAGATTGGCACCCTTGCTGGCTCGCCTTACTCGCGCGGCGGCGCCGACGGCACCGGATCGGCCGCCGGGTTCAATAATCCCAGTGGCGCCGCTGTCGACGGATCCGGCAACGTCTACGTGGCCGACTGGCAAAACCACACGATCAGGAAGGTTACCCCGGCGGGAGTCGTGACCACGATCGCCGGTACTGCCGGCGTCCAGGGCAGCGCTGATGGCACGGGGCCGGGCGCGAGCTTCCTCTATCCGACCGGTATTGCCGCCGATGCCACTGGCAATCTCTACGTCACGGATTCCGGCAACAGCACAATCCGAAAGATCACCCCCACTGGGGCTGTTACAACACTGGTGGGGACTCCGGGCAAGTCGGGCTATGCCGATGGCACGGGCTCCGCCGCTCGCTTCAGCACTCCCTGGGGGATCGCCGTGGATTCCACGGGCAACCTCTACGTCGCCGACAATGGCAACCAGGTCGTCCGCAAGATCACTCCGGCTGGGGTGGTCACGACGCTCGCCGGAGTCCCGGGCAACATCGAAAGCGCCGACGGCGTGGGACCCACTGCGGGTTTCAATTTTCCGTCGGGATTGGCGGTGGATTCAGGGGGATTCGTCTACGTCGCCGACACGAACAATTTGACCATCCGCAAGGTGAGCCCGACCGGGGTCATCTCCACATTGGCGGGCACGACCGGGTTGGTGGGTAGTGTCGACGGCACCGGCTCCAGCGCGCGCTTTAATTATCCGAGATCCGTGGCGGTTGATGGTTCCGGCAATGTCTACGTTGCGGACACAAATAATGCCGACGTTCGCATGATAACGCCCGCCGGGACCGTTACGACCCTGGCAGGGGAGGCGGGCTACTACGGTTTTGTCGACGGAACCGGAGCAAATGCGCGTTTCTCGGGCCCCCAGGGTATCGCCGTGGATGCGGCGGGAAACGTCTATATCTGCGACACATCTAACAGCGCACTGCGCCGGGGCGTCGCAAGCGGCACTCCCTCAATCGGCACTCCGCCGCGCACGCAGTCAGTGGGCGTCGGCAATACGGTGACCTTTACCGTGGCTGCGAGCAGCGCCACCCAGCTCACCTACCAGTGGAGCTTTAACGGCGCGTCCATCGCGGGCGCCACGTCCCCGACGTACACCACGCCGCCCGTGCAGCTCTCGAGCCAGGGCCTCTACACGGTTGCTGTCACAAACTCCGTCGGCACCACCGTAGGGGCCGCCTCGCTCACGGCGACCTTCTCTCACGAACCGACCTTCTCCTTTGGAACATGGACCTCGTCCACTCCGCTCCCCAGCGCCACCAGCTATGTCGCACTCGCGTACGACGGCTCCCACTTCCTCACGGTGGGCCTCGACGGGACAGCCTTTTCCTCGCCGGACGGTGCAAGCTGGACCGCCTCGGCCACCAACGGTCCCCCGGGCCAAGCATGGGGCCAGCTGAACTCGGTTGTTAACGTCCCAGGGAAAAACATGCTGGTCGCCGTCGGCAACGGAGGCGCGGTCGTGACCTACTCGAGCCCGACCTACAGCGGCTCCCTCCAAACCTCGGGCACGACCAACATCCTCACCGGGGTGGCCGAAGGAAATGCCACGCTCGTCGCGGTAGGGTACGGCGGCGCCTGCGCGACATCGGATTTGAGCGCGGCCACCTGGAAACCCGAGACGACCGGCACAAGCCAAAACCTTAATGCCATCGCCTATGGAAACGGCACCTTCGTCGCCGTCGGGCTTGGCGGCACGGTGATCACCTCGGGCGATGGCGCCAAGTGGAGCCCCCAGAACATGGGATCGACCGACGACCTGTACGGGGTTGCCTACGGCTCGCGGGGATTTGTCGCTGTGGGCACAAACGGCGGGATATTCACCTCGCCGGATGGCGTCCTCTGGCTCCAGGAGGTCTCCCCTACGTCGACGGTGCTCGTACACGTGGGCTATGGTGACGGCACCTTTGTAGCCATCGGCTTCCTGGGCACGATCCTGACCTCAACCGACGAGGGCATTACGTGGGCAAGCCAGAGTTCCGGGACCCTTGCGCGGTTGGACGGGGTGGCGATCGGCAACGACTCCTTTGTACTCGTGGGCACGGGTGGAGTCGTGGAAACGTCCGCTTCGGCCGAACCGAGTCGTCTGATCAACCTGTCAGCCCGCTCCACCGTGGGAACGGGCGGCGGAATACTGATCGCAGGCTTCGTGGTAAACGGCACCGGTTCCAAGCAGATCCTGCTGCGCGGCGTCGGGCCCACGCTTTCCAAGTTCGGCGTCACCGGGGCTCTCGCGCAGCCGCGCTTGGCCCTCATAGATGCGACGGGCGCAAGTGTGGCCTCCAACAGCGTATGGGGCGGCGGGACCTCGCTTTCGCAGGCCTTCGTACAAGTCGGGGCTTTCGCCCTACCAGCAGATTCCGTGGACGCAGCCATGCTCCAGCCTATCAAGGCGGGGGACTATACTGCACAGCTGAGCGGACTCTCTGGCACGACAGGCGTAGGCCTGGCGGAGATCTATGATGCGGACACGGGGCCATCGACCGCGCGACTGATCAACATCTCTGCCCGGGCTTCGGTGGGCACGGGCAGCAACATCCTTATCGCTGGCTTCGTTATATCCGGGGACACGCCCGAGACCGTCCTGATCCGGGGAATCGGGCCGGCGCTGAGCCAGTTTGGGGTGTCGGGAGCTCTTGCGACGCCGCAGTTGGTGCTCTACGACGCGGACAACAACACCCTCCAGACCAACAGCGTCTGGGGAGGCAAGCCCGCGCTTTCGCAGGCCTTCTTGCAGGTGGGCGCATTTTCACTGCCCGCGGCCTCGGCCGACGCGGCAATCCTCGTCACGCTTCCCCCGGGGGCCTACACGGCCGAGGTGAGCGGCGTGAGCGGGGCAACCGGCGTGGGCCTTGCGGAGATCTACGAGGTCAAGTGACCGTTCGAGGGTGGGGGTGTGCGCCCACGGCCGGTATCCCGGCCGTGGGCTTTCTGCGGGCCTAACCGACCGCCACGGTCGCCCCTAGGCGGGAGGAGCGGTAGGCGGCCTCCATGACCACGACCCGCGCAGCGGCCTCCCGCACGGGGACCAGGGGCATTCCGGGCTCCCCGGCGACCGCATTCACAAACTGCTGGAGCGGCGTCGCGGGCCCCTCGGGAAGGTCCGTCCATGGATTCTTTCCATCCGCTCCCTTCACGTTCGGGCACTTAAAAAAGAGTTCCCCCTTAACAATGGCCGCGTTCCCCTCCGTGCCGCTTATCTGCAGCGTCACCGGGTCTGCGATGTCCACCCAGCTGGCTGCCAGGGTTCCGATGACGCCGCTCTTGAAGCGCAGGAGCGCCTCACCGGCCTCGTCACAGTCGCCGTAGCGTCCCGTGACTACTCGGGTCTCCGCCGTCACCTTCTCGACGTCGCCGCAGAGCCACATCATGACGTCCAGCATATGGGTCCCCAGGTCTCCAAAGCCTCCAAAACCCGCGATCTTGGGATCCGCCATCCACCGCCAGTTCTCCCATGGCGCGTCGGGCTTCGCGTCAAACCAGCCCCCCAGCGAGCCGTTGTGGCAGTTGGATCCCGAGATGCGCGTTATCTTCCCAAACACGCCGCGCCCAACCTGCTCTCTGAGGAACAAGATCTGTGGGCTCGTCCGCATGAAGTAGCCCGTGGTGAAGAGCACGTTGGCCTTCGAGATCGCGTCGGCCATTTCCATGCTCTCGGCCGCAGTGATACCGAGGGGCTTTTCGGCGTAGATGTGCTTGCCGGCCGCCGCAGCAGCGAGGACCAGGTCCCGATGCCTGTTGGTTTCCGAGCATATGACCACGGCGGCCACCTCGGGATCGGCCCAGATCTGTTGCTGGTCCGCTGCCACGGCCGCGCCCAGTTCCTCCGCGCGCTTTTCGGCCCGAGCGGGAACATGATCCCACACCCATTTCACCCGCACCCCGGGTTTGTCGGCGTTGAGGAGCTTTATGAAGCCCGGGGTGTGGATATGCGCACACCCCACGAACGCGAGGATGACAGGCTTACCGGCGACGCCGGCGGCGGCCGACAGGGCGCCAGGCAGCGCTGCGAGAAGGGCGACTCCGCCGGCTGCCTTGATAAAGCCACGACGATCCAGGGTGGGGGTTGCGGGAGTTTCTTTTTGCATAGGGTTAGGTTTCGTTGAACCCCTCAATCGGGGGCGTGTCAACGGCCCTGCCTGCCAGCGGGTGCCCTCGCCGCAAAATCCAACCCCGCGATTGCCTAAGAACGGACCGCCCTGGCCATCCGCCTCTGCTTGAAACCCTCCATCACCACCGCTGCCACGGTTTCAGGGGGCATCAGGTCGGTGTTAACGACCAGGTCGTACGTGTGCGGATCGTCGATGTCGGTGCCAAATTTAGTTTTCACGAACCGGCGCCTCGCCAGGTCGGTCGAGTCCACGAATTCCTGGGCTGCGGCCCAGTCACAGGTCTTGTCCGCCATCATGCGCCTTATCCGCGTCTCCTTGCTAGCGACTAGGCGAACATGGAACCCCCCAGGCAGGGACTTGGTGATCAGGTGGCCCGCGCGCCCCACAAAGATGACGCGACCGGAGCGCGCCAGGTGCCTGATCGTCTCGCCAATCTGTTCCTCAAGCTCCCAGAGCGGGGGGTGAAGTCCGACAAGTTCGCCAATGATCGCCTTGATCTCGGAGATGCGGTCCTCGGGCAGGACATCCGCGAGCCTTTCGGGAAGCTGGTGGGACGACAGGGCAAAGTTGAGGAGGTTCCTGTCGAGAAACATCCAGCTCTGGTGCTCCCGACCGAATCCGTCTTCGAGCATGGGAATAAGAATCTGACCAAGCGTGGTTGCTCCAGCATAGGCTTCGCGAGAGAGCGTGATGAACGGCTGTGCCTCGGCCCCCGCGGGTGTCGGAGCCGCCACCATCGGCTCCTGCATGCGGGTCTGAAATATCGTCAGCCCTTTATCCAGGTAGGTGTGTGCGGGCATGTGGCCCCTCCTTTCGTGTTCTTGCGTTATCTAATCGTTATAAACTGTCGGCACTGGGTACCGGGGCAGGGCAGCCAGTGCGCTCCCCCGTGTGGGTTTTATAAGGCGATGCCGGCTGTCTCTCCAGAAGAAAATTGGAGGCAACTCCTGCTGGTGGCCGACTGCGCCCCCTGTGCCGAAAGGGCAGCTGCCGATGCCATGCATAGCGCCCCAACGCATCCACGAAACCCGGCGACGGTCTGGCCTAAAGGCCGCCGCCGCACCCGCCCCAAAGCACCCTAGTCCTTCCAGAGAACGAACACGAGGGTGGCCAGCGCAGCGAACGTAACCGTCGGTCCTATCACCCACAGGGGATTAAAGGGAAGGTGATAGCGCCCCACAGCCCACACGACCGCTACGCTCTTAACAAGGATCACGGCCCAGCAGAGTAGGATCACGTTTCTGACGCGCCTGCGCCTGAGTTGTGCAATCTCCTCAGCCGTAAGACCCTCGTATGCGTTCTTCGGTAGCCGGTGGAAGAACCTGTCATGGATTTTGATCGCGGACATTTTTCACCTCCTTGGGGTTAAGGGCTGATCGCGTTGCTGCTAGGATGGGAAGGTAGGCCTGTTTGGCGCGCCGCGCTCCGCATCGGTTGGCTTTCTCGCGGCTTCAATTGCTGCCGCCAGACGCGGCGTGGCCAGGTGGTTGCGTGCCTAATCGAGCTAACCCATTCTGAGGCACATGCCTCGGAAAGTGCAGGTTGGACTCCGCAGTCCCCGGGCTCAGCGGCGGCGGACCCGGGCCACGACCCGGTCAAATCTCCAATTCAGGTAGGGTGATAGGATACTGTGCAGCCAACGGAGCGCCGTCAGCGGGACGCCGGGTGTGACCGCAAAGCGCCCGCGAGAAACCCCCTCAAGCGTGAGACGAGCGACGTCATCTGCCGTCCACAACCCGCCGGACGCCGTGAGCGCCTTGGTCTCGACCGGCTTGGTAAGATTCTCGAGCGCCAGCTGCGGGGTGTCGGTATCGGGTGGGTATACGATCGTGACAGTCACGCCGGTCGTCTTGAGCTCCCCGCGCAGGGATTCCGCGAGTCCCCGGACGGCGAACTTTGTCGGTGAATAAGAGGTGTAGCCAAACAGACCCACCAAGCCGGCACCCGAACTGATGAGAACGACAGCCCCGCGCCTTCGCTGGCACATGCCCGGCACGACGGCCTTCAGGGCATACACGGTCCCGAGGTAGTTCACAGCCATTGTCCGCTCAAAGACCTGAACCGGCACATCCTCGAAATACCCGGGCTGCGCCACGCCAGCAGAGGTGATAAGCAGGTCAACCGGCCCGTGGATTTTCTCCACAAACGCGATAGAGGCGAGGACCTCCGACTCGATCGAAACATCGGCGGTGGCAATGGCCACAATGGCGCCAGGAGCGGCGGCCATCACGGCCCCCTTTGCCGCCGAAAGCTTCACCGGATCGCGCGCCACTAGGCTCACCTTCGCGCCCGCCGCGGCAAGGCGTAGTGCGAGCGCAAGGCCGATGCCGCTTGAACCTCCCGTAATCAAAACGTGCTGATCACGAAACGTCATGGAGGGCCGGACTGTGCTGCACAGGGGTTCATTTTTTGAGTCGTCGAAGGGGAAACAAAAACACGCGGGGCGTCAATCGGGCCGCAGTCCCTGCGGTTTCCACTCTGGAGCCAAAAGGATTCGGACGGCGCGGCGGGGGAGACACTCGCTACGTCACCAGCCCGTGCGCGAAAAGGCCGGTGGGGTTTCCCAGTCCGAAGGCGATCGCCGGACCGCGCTTATCAAGGGTGACCTTCACGTGCTCCACCGTAGGTGCGATCTCCTTTAGGAACTGGATCTGAAGCGTTGCCGGCCTTGGGGGATACCCTCCCGAAACCAGGGCGCTTTGCAGGTAGTCGAAAAAGACGGTGTTGTTGACATGCATGTTGCCGTCGAAATCAGAGTACCGAACCGAGACGTCCCGCTCAAAGGAACCCACCGGTGGCGGCTCCAGCCGGGCTTTTTCCATGTCGGGAAAAAAAGCGTCTCCGTGACGGGTGGGGAAGCCCTCCGCCACGTCCTTTGGAACTCGGCAGATGGCCTTCTCGCCAATGTTCACGTAAAGCCAGATGGACGAGGCGGCGACGATGAGCTCGCTGCCGCAATAGATGCGGAAATCCCTGTATCCCTTGAATGCGCGGACGCCCGACGACCATGTGACGACCCGCAACACCTCCTCATAGCTCGGATAGCGGGTCACCGAGACGGCCATCCTGTGCAGGACCCAGGATTCACCTCGGGTCTCCTTCGCGTGGGCACCCGCTCCGCACTGGTCTGCATGCCGGATCGCAGCCTCTTGCAAGAAGGCAGCCAGGCTGCGGAGCGACAGCACGTTGTCCCGATCGACGTTCCAGTAGGAGACCGCCCCATCCAGGACGAACTCCTTTGAGATGCTCGGATTGGCGGCTTCCATCACCCGTGCAGATAGCCCCCTTCACCCACAGCCGCTAAGCCCAGCCAAATCTTTCGTGAATTGGTCACTCAGGAACCCTATTGAAATGCGAATCCGCAATCCAGAAGCGAATTTGAACCAATCCGACTCGCGCCCGTGCGGTAGGCTATCCTGGGGTGCGAGTTTAGTGGGACCGATGCTCCTTTGTTGACGAAAGCCCTGCACATGGGGTTCCTGTTACAATGGATTGCCAGTTCTCTCTAGCCCGCGTGTGTCGCCCGGATGGCAAATTGACCGCGCATGGCAAAAAAACGGGTCCGACGAGCCGAGCGTGCAGCATGAGGCGCGCGATAAGCTCCTGCGCTCTAGGGATTATCTGTCTTGGCCTTTGGTCGGTCGACGCATGGGCCAGCAGTGGGCCAGAGCCGCTTTGGGCCTACGGATTCTCGGCGCCGCCTTTGCCGAGCGACAAGCCGAGGTCTCAGACCCCGCCGCCAAGTTCAAGGGCTCTGAGGACGACTGAATCAACCGACGAGCAGACGCGGCTTCGGCGTGCCGATGGGAGCAGCGCGGCCTACTCGGAAATCGATATCCGTGATGGCGGAAATGTCGCGGATTGGTTTCCCGGCGACCACCCGCCGATGCCGAACGTGCTGATCCACGGACCTGCCCAACTGGGAGCCACCTCGTGGGGCTGCGCCTATTGCCATCTCCCGACTGGCAAGGGGCGCCCGGAGAATGCGCCCGTTGTGGGACAGCCTGTGGCCTATTTCCTTCGCCAACTTGAGGATTTCAGGAATGACGCACGCACCTCGGCCGACCCTCGGAAGCCCAACACGCCCGTGATGGCTGGCCTGGCAAAGGCCATGACCGACGACGAGATGAGGGTGGCCGCAGCGTATTTCGCCTCGATGAAGTGGACGCCCTGGACCCGGGTCATTGAGACAGATCTGGTGCCGAGGACGCGGATCGTGGGAAACTTGTTTATTCCGATGGAGAAAGCGCTGACCGAGCCGATAGACGGCAGAATCATTGAGGTGCCAGAGGACGAAAAACAATCGGAGAGCCTGCGCAATCCACGCTCAGGCTTTATCGCTTATGTCCCAGTGGGCAGCATCAAACGGGGCGAATCCTTAGCGACCACCGGAGGCGCTAGCATTGTCGACGGAAAGATCGTTCCGGGCAAGACGTTCGCGTGCTCCAACTGCCATGGACCCGATCTCATGGGGCTCGTGGACGTGCCGGGCATTGCCGGCCGTTCTCCGAGCTACTTGGTCCGCCAGCTCTACGATTTTCAGCAGGGGACACGAAAGGGCAGGTCATCTGCCTTCATGCTACCGGTTGTCGCAAACCTCACGGCCGAAGATATGGTCGCCATAGCTGCCTATGTCACGTCGCGCAGTGCGCCTCCTCCCGCATCATTGCCTTAGCGCTCACCGGTCCTCACAAGGCAACGGCCTTAGGTCCCTGCCGGGCTTTCAAGAGAGCACAATTTTCCCTGCCGGCGCTCCCTCAATGCTTCATCGCTGCCGCGCCGATTCCGTCCAACTCCGCCAACGTTTGCGGCGACAGGGTCAACTGCCCGGCAGCCAGGTTCTCGCGGAGGTGGACGACAGACGACGTGCCTGGGATCAACAGGATGTTGGGCGACCGGTGCAGCAGCCATGCCAGAGCGACCTGCATCGGCTTTGCTCCGAGCCGGTCCGCAACGGCCGAAAGGGTGGAGGACTGTAGAGGCGTGAATCCCCCGAGCGGGAAGTACGGCACGTAGGCAATGCCCTGCCGGGCTAGGTGGGCGATCAATGCGTCATCGTGCCGGTGGGCCAAGTTGTAGTTATTCTGCACACAGACGATCTCGGTGATCGCCTGGGCCTCGGCCACCTGGGCGGCCGTGACGTTGCTAACGCCAATGTGGCGGATCAGCCCCTTGCGCCTTAGGTCAGCCAGCACAGTCACCTGCTCGGCAATGAAACCCTCCGCGGGGCCGTGGCCCGAGCCCAGCGCTCGGTAGTTGACGATGTCGAGCGTGTCTAGACCCAGGTTGCGCAGATTGTCATGGACGCCTGCGGTCAGGTCCTGGGGCGACGTGGCGCGCTGCCATGACTTGTCTGGCGGGCGCCGAGCCCCCAATTTTGTGACGATCACGAGTCCATCGGCATAAGGATGGAGTGCCTTTCGGATGATCTGGTTGGTGATATGCGGTCCGTAGAAATCGCTCGTGTCGATGTGGTTCACGCCGCCTGAAATAGCCTCCCGGAGCACAGCTATGGCACCCTCAGGGTCCTTCGGCGGCCCCCACACGCCGGGTCCGGCAAGCTGCATCGCGCCATAGCCAATCCGGCGGACCTTGAGCGAAGTGCCCGTGAACGTGAACAGACCTCCGAGCGTGGAAGAATTCATTTTGTTGCTCCTTTCAGTGAAGACATGAGGGAGCACATACAACATTCTATAAAACGCAATTGAAGGGACGTGTGATCGAACGGTGCCAAACGCATCTATCGCCGACACTCTTCGATCGGACAGCGAGGCCCTTGGAGTTGATGCAGTCCACGGCTTGCGGTCCAGACCGTCGGCGATTAGACTTCCCCTAATTTGGCATCGTGAAAACTCCATGAACGACCCGGCATTTTGGGACAGGCTGCAATTCGCCTTCACCATAACCTATCACTATCTCTTCCCGCAGCTGACGATGGGGCTTGCGCCGATGCTCGTGTATTGGAAATGGCGGGCCTTCCGAACTGGAGATGAAAGTTACATCCGTGCAGCACGATTCTGGGCAAAGATCTTCGGTCTGACATTTGCCGTGGGCGTCGTGACGGGAATACCGATGGAGTTTCAATTCGGCACCAACTGGGCCAGCTTTTCCCGCTATTCGGGAAACTTGATTGGGCAGACCCTGGCCATGGAGGGCATGTTCGCTTTCTTCATGGAAAGCGCATTGGTCGGAGCTCTGGTCTGGGGAGAAAAGCGGCTTGGCCCCCGAAGCCACTTAGCGGCGGCTATAGGGGTGGCGCTCGGGAGCTGGCTCTCTGGGTATTTCATTCTGGTGACGAATGCATTCATGCAGCACCCAACGGGCTACGCAGTAGCCTCCGATGGGCGGCTGCACCTGGCGAGCATGGCCAGCTACCTGGGGAATCCTTGGGCCTTTGCAATGTTTGCTCACAACCAAATGGCGGCCTTGGTGACCGGCGGATTCGTGGTGGCCTCGGTGGGTGCGTGGTATGCCTTGCGGGGCGAGCATCCCGGTCAAGCCCGGCTTTATCTCCGGTCGGGTGTCACGGTGGGTCTCTTTGCCTCCATTCTGGTCGCCTTTCCCACCGGGGACATTCAGGCCAAAATGGTTGCGACCCATCAGGCACCCGCACTCGCCGCAATGGAAGGGCGCTTCCACAGCGGCACCTATGCCGAAATTAACCTCATCGGTCAGCCCGATGTCCGCGAGCGGCGGCTCGACAATCCCATCCGCATTCCCGGCCTCCTCAGCTTTCTCGCCTTCGGGCATGTGCAGAGCGACGTGCGCGGCCTGGACGACTTTCCCGAGGATGTCTGGCCCACGAACATCGAGATCCTTTACTATGCCTTTCATATCATGGCGGGCTTGGGTACGGTCTTCGTCGTTCTCATGCTTGCCGGAGCGGTGCAGCTTTGGCGCGGCCTCCTGGACAAGAGCCGGGTGCTTCTCTGGTTGCTATTGTGCGCGTTCCCGTTCCCCTTTATCGCCAATACTGCGGGCTGGACTGCGGCTGAGCTGGGTCGCCAGCCCTGGCTTATCTACGGCCTGTTTCGCACTGAGCAGGGTGTCAGCGCAACGGTCAATTCCGGCTCCGTCGTCTTTTCGCTGATTGGCTTTGTTGGACTGTATTTCGTGGTGGGGCTTCTTTACTTCAGCTTGTTTTCCCGCGAATTGAAGCATGGCCCAGAGGAGGTGTCCCATGATTGAGATGTCCTACGGCATTCTGGTCTTTATGTTGACCGCCTTTATGGTCCTAGAAGGCTGGGATTTTGGCGCCGGACTCATCCATTTCGTCGTCGGCCGCAATGAATCGGATCGGGGTGTCGTGATCCGGGCGATCGGCCCCCTTTGGATCTGGCATGAGGTATGGCTGGTTGCCTTTGGCGGCATGACCTTCGTCGCTTTTCCTGCAGTCTTGGCTTCGGCCTTCGCCGGCTTCTATCTCGCGCTATTTCTCCTTCTTTGGTGCCTGATTCTGCGCGGCATTGCAGTGGAGGCCAGGGGGCTCATAAGCGACCCCCTATGGAGGGAGGCCTGGGATTTTGCCTTCGCCACTTCAAACCTCCTCCTCGCCGTCTTGATCGGCGTGGCGCTGGGCAACGTCATTCGCGGAGAGCCGCTCGATGCCCACGGCGATTTCACGCTGTCCTTCTTCACCGATTTCGGAGTGCATGGGCAGGTCGGAATTCTGGATTGGTACACGGTCTCTATCGGGATCTTCATCCTCGTGCTCTTCGCAGCTCACGGCGCCTCGTACCTTACCTGGAAGACTGAGAGTACGGTCCATGAACGGAGCGAGCGACTGGCCCGGTGCCTTTGGCCGATCGTCCTTCTGTTGCTCCTGGGTGCTACGATCGAAACGGCAATAGTGCGGCCGGATCTTTTCACCGGCATGATTCATCGCCCCCTAGCTTGGCTTGCCCTGGCTGGTGTGGCGGGAGGCGGCCTTGCCGCCCTCTTCGGCCAATGGCGGCGTCGAGAATTAACGGCCTTTCTCGGCTCTTGCACGCTCATCAGCAGCCTGATGACAGCAGGCGCCGTTGGAGTTTTCCCGGTCATGCTCCACTCGACGGTTGAACCGGAGAATTCGGTCACCGCCTACAATAGTGCTACAGATATCCATGGGCTTCGATCGATGCTCATTTGGTGGCCGTTTGCGTTCGTTCTCGCGGTCGGGTACGTTGCATTCATCTACCGGTACTACCACGGAAAGGTTAAAGCTGGGGCGAATTCCCAGGGGTATTGAGTGAGAGTGTGCGCTGTTTTGGTGTTTTGTGGCGCGGTCGGTTCCTTTACCTTTGCATTGCCTTTTTAGGCGTAAATCCAGTTTTTGTGCATAGGAACGCTCGCGGTCGTCTCACAACGGGCGAGTCTCGGGAAATACGCCTGCCGGGACAGTGATCTGCTACACCGCAATGGCCAAGAACCCACCTATGGCATTCCGCGCTCCACAGTATGGAGCGTGAAACCTCTGCCAGCTCTAGCTGACGGTCACCTCCACCGGCCGATCGGACACCTGGAAATCGATGAATCGAGCCCGGACGTTCGGAGGATTTTCGGTTAGTCGCGTACGGATTCTTTGCCCAGCTTCCGGCGTATCCGCGCACAGGAGCATGTACCCACCGCCGCCGGCTCCGAGCAATTTGCAGGCCGCCAGGTCAGCGCCGGCGGTTCTAATGATACTTTCAATCTGGGGGGTGGTCGTGTCAGGATCGAGACGGCGGTTGAGGTCCCATGAGCGAGCTATGCAGCGGTGCATTGAACTCTGATCGTCCTCCTGCAGGGCTTGATGCAGGTGCTGTGAGTTAATGCGGATCAAGCCGAGCGTCCGAATTGTGGCCGAACGTCCAAGAAACATATCGTGGACGATCTCTTTAAGTATGCCTTTCGCCAGTCGTGTCACGCCTGTGTAGTATAGCAGAAGCGTGTGGTTCGCGTGAGCGTCTCCGATCAGTTGCCCTGGCAGGTAACGCACGCTCGGGGTTTGTACGAGGCCCTGCCCGGTTTGGATCAGTTTCACGCCACCAAAGAGTGCTCCCGCCTGGTCTTGCCAACCCCCGCCGGTCGTCAGCAACTGCTCGATAGACAGGACCCGTTGGTATATATCCAAGACGTCCCATCCGAGATTGCACGCGCGGCTCAGCGCCACGAGCAATGTTGCCGCGAGGATCGAGGAGGTTCCCAGACCCGATCCCTTTGGCACGGCACTCAGGAGCGATATCTCGAGGCCACCCCCAAACTTCTTCAGCAATTCGGGCAAGGTACGCGGAGGCGTGCCCGAAATGAAGGTCGGCAGAAACCCGGCTAGGGCCAATGCCGCTTTCGGCAGGCTGAAGCCGGAACGATCGTCACGGAAGGATGAAAGTTCGGCGAAACTTCTGATGTCTTCTGTTGCGCCAAGGTCGATCGACCGGAGCCTGAATTCTGGCTTCGAAATGGGACGTACGAAAACCTGTATCGGGGGCTGGCCGTTCAGAAGCACGGCCACATTGAGAACCGAGCCTCCGAATTCGAAGCAATAGGGTGGGGTGTCCGTCCAACCTCCCGCAAGGTCGAGGCGCAACGGGCTGCGCGCCCATACAATCTGATCCACTTTCAGAGCCAGGTGCGGGTTAGGCCCGCTCAAGCTGATCGAGGCAATGACCGACTCCTGCAGGCGCGCGTATCCTGAGGCCAGAAGTTGTGCGCGTTTTCCGCCCCGTTCCAGGCTTGCAAGAAGCACAAGGAGCCGGGAGGCATGCTCAGGTTTGTTCGTCGCTGAGAGGATCCGCGGGCCGCGGCTGCGCAACCAGCGGCGGAGAGCCGGCGCCTCCCTTCTGGCATAAGCCGAAATAGCCGCAAAATCATGGGTGAATACCCCCATATCGGCTCCGTTAACGCAGGCCTCAAATTCCTCACGTAAACACGCCGCATGCGCCGCCCGGCGTCCGGCGAAGTAGCGCATAAAATTCACGGCACCTGGAATCTCCGAGGCAGAAAGCCGGCGGAGGCCCATGAGGCGCGCTCCAACGGTCGGGTCCGGGTGAATATCGAAGAACCAGTTCACGGCATCCTGGTCGATCTCATGCGCAGACAGCACGGGGTAAATCGGCAGGTGAAAAACGTCTTCCGCTGGTTTGGGAAGGCCGCGCGCGGTAAGCCATTCCAGTGCGTCGCGTCCACAAATCTTCCCGCCCGAGCCTACCGAGCCTCGCAGCGAATCGTCTAGATGGTGCGGCCTCAGTATCCAACGGTCGCGTCCAATAGGGACCGTCTCGACACACCAGCCCTGGCCCAGGGACTCGATGCAGTTCGTCGCGGGAAGACCTGACACGATGTTGTGTCCTTCCAGGCGGATCCCTTTTTTGCTTTCCACTGCATCGAGCCAGACAGGAAGGGACGGTGAACCCGTTAACGCGGAGCCCAAGGTTGCGGTGAGAAGTTTCTTTCGCGGTGAAAACGTTCCGCGCTGGATTTGCTCGAATGACTCGAATAACTGGCGGCTCGAGCCCAGATGGTAGAACCTGGCGTCCTCGAGGGGAATCACGGCGGAACTCAACGCCGACCAGCCGAGGCGCCGCAGGCGGTCGGGGGGCCGCGTCCGACTGCCCAGGGCGGCGCCAATCTCCGAGTATAGGTCCAGGTGTTTCGGGTGCCCATTGGCCGTTTCGAAGCAGTTGCGCTCCTCGTTCCACCCGCACCGCCGGAACAGCATACGCAATGCGTCGATGCTAAGCAGCCACATGCCTGAATCGACAAAGAAATCATAACGGGACGAGAGCCGGTGGATCTCATCTGCAGGGGGTTTCTGCAGGAAAAACGTGATTGGATGAGCACGCCCCTCAGCGTGGCCCCGGTCCCTCTCGACGAAATATACGCCGAAGTTTCGCGCGACTTCGGGCGCCACGCGCATGCCAATGCCTGTAATATCGGCCGCTGCGGCGGGGATCTGAAGTGGATCAAAATCAAGCCAGACGTCACCCGCCGTCACGAGGACCGCCGCCTTTCCGCCGGCCTCGCGGAGCACCTGTTGGTAGGCCGGGATCTGAAAATCGGCGAGCATCTGGTCAAATCTCCGCGGCGTTAGGGCGCCGACCGCCGGCATCGGCAAGAATACCTTTCCGATGGCTGCGTATGCAGGAAGGCGGCGGCTCTCGCCTCCGCCATGCAGGATCAGCCTCTGGTCTTCAGCCAACCATTCAAAGAGGGGTTTGCGGGTGCGTTTTGAGCTGTTGGCCCAAGCTTGCACCAGAAGATTGATCGTGCCTCCGCCAGAGCCCAAGCGGCCGGAGCGGGGATCCGCCCCGACGTAGACATCCGCTCCGCCGGCAATCTCACTAAGTCGTTCACCCCAGAGCTCTTGCCCTGCTGCGGACTTGATGAAATCTCGCAAGTGCGGGGGTACCGAGAGCAACACGCTACTCATAAAATGGGATCAGAAAATTTCGGCCCAGAGCCAAAAGAAGCAAGGTTTCATTCAGCTCCCTCAAAATCCCCCTGCTGCCTTTCATCGTAATATTCTAGCTAGGAGCAGGTTATGCAGCAGCAAATCGGGTGACTTCATCGTCGGAGGCTATACTGCCAATCGAAATATTTGATTACAGAAAGAGGGCGAAAGGTGGTATCATCCGTACCGAGTTGAAAAACTCCATTGCTATCGTCTGCTTTTTCATGGCCTGCCTCTCGGGCTGCTACGGCTGGCAGGACGACGTCACGCTCTACGGCGTCGCCTTCCAGAAGGCCAGCGTCGACGAACACGGTTTCGTCATCGGCCGCATCGCCGGGGACATGATCGTATCCGGGCGGCCCTGCGCCAAGGGTTGGCTCCACCTGCACCCAAATGGAATTCCCGCCGGCTTTACTGCGGCGAAGGATTTCACGCTGGGCCGTTTCACGATTCCCGCAGGAACGTGGGTCTTCCAGAATCCGGATGGGGTGATCACCGTCTGCGCCTTCCCGCGCGACGTCGAGATCCAGGGGCACCTCTGTCGCGGCGGCATGGGCGGATCGGAGGGCGTGCAGGCGGCGTTCTATCCGAGCGGAGCCTTGAAACAGTTCTTCGTGCGCGAGCCCGATCGCATCGACGGGATCCTTTGCGAGACCAAGCTGGTCAAGCCGGGAATCGAACTTTACGAGGACGGGCATCTGCGCAGCGCGATCTTGGCGGAGGATTGCACGGTGGACGGACACCCATTCCATAAGGGCGACCCCATACGGCTCACCCCGACAGGGCATCTGGCAACTTGAGGCTATCTTTGTTGGTCTAACTTAGGCATTCGACTGGCGAACCTATTGCCTCTCGATTTGGGGCCATTCTTGCTTTGTCTGCCTATTGAGTCTCCAATCACCAAAATGGGCCGCGCGAACAACCTTTCCCGCTGGGCCGCGTCGTGCCTCTGATGGGGCACTCCGCTCCACCTTGATCGATGAAATCATCCGCCTTGAGACAATCGCTGACGCCGGAGCCCGTCTGCGGAGGGTCGGGAGCTCTGTTGCTATCAGCATTGGCACTTGTCCTGTCGTTGGATTTGGCAGGTTGTTCATCGAAAATGGACTGGTCGAAGGAACCCGTGCCGGTGTCTGTATCTGCTGCGAATTATTCCCAGCTTTCCGACGAGGACTTATATAATCGGGTCATTATTGATCCAATAAATGCCCACCCGGAGCCCCCGGCTGTTGCAAAGCCAACCAGGCCATTTTATTACCTCCTCCTGCCCGGCGAGGTTTATCCAAGTGACGTCGCGCTTGGGACTGTCTACCGCGAGCTCGAGAGTGCGCTCGAGAAAAGAGGCTACTTCAACGCGATCTACCAGAAAACACCTGCGAACACTCAGCCTAAGGTCGATTACCTGCTGCGTGTTCATTTCGGAGAACGCCCATGGCTGACCCCGATAGTGAGGACGGACAGGGTGACCTGGGGAGATGACGGCCTCGTGGCCAACAGGCATAAAATGAACCTGCTAAGCGTGAGCGGTTCGTCTTATGATCCGCGTGTCGGGTTGAGCACCGAGGAGGTTATGCGCCTCAACGGGATGTTTGCGTCTTCAATCGCCAATTTTGGACTCGGCTCGGGACAGAGCTTTGGCCTTTTCGCGCCAGCGTCGCTCTGGGGCAGCTTTGGATCGAACAAACAGCTATGGCGGGACTTCGGAGAGGAAGACCAGGAGTCTCAGAATTTTTACCTGTTCGTCGTCGAGGCATTCAAATTGGACGATGTCACGGTCATGAGGAAGAGGGCGCCTTGCATCTGGGCCACATTTATCGCTGTGCCCTCTGACCGGGATATGAAATTCTCAAGTGTGCTGCGCTCCATGATTCAGACGGCCACGCCTTACTTTGGGGAAACAACGCACGGTCTTCAGGCCTATGAGGTACCGCATGGAAAGGTTTTCCTCGGAACCCCTGTCGAAGTGCCCGGGGCCGAGAAAGAACCCCTTCCTAGAGAATAGGACCCTCTGAGGTTCGACGAGAAGGGGCGGGAGCCTTTAAGGGATAGAGGGATGCCGATTATGTAGCGTCCCCTGTGAAGCGATGCACCAATACTGAGTAATTCCTCTACCCACCTACATCCCAACTAAAGAGTCCTTTGGGCTGCATTCTAAATGGAACCCAATCGTGAGCGACAGACCGACCCATTCGAGATTTACCGACCCCGAAACGGTCAATCCTCCGGATTCCCAGGTGTGAACAAGACGCGGGTTGTTTGGAATGCCGTCGTTACTTTTCCGATCAGTTTAGAATTCCTGGCGGAAGATCCCTGAGACCGCATCGAACATTTTTTCCAGTATCGACCGGTCCTTGAAATCCGCCCGCGTCATCAGTCGGGAAAGGCTTTTGTCATTCTCGAAAACTGCGGTCTGCGTTGCCGCAAACACTTCGTCGTAGATGTTAAGATTTGCTTCGTCGTTCAATCGGAATGATCGATTGTCAAAATTCGTCGAGCCCACCGACACCCAGACACCGTCCACGATTAAGACCTTGCAATGATAGAGAGAGGGTTGGAATTCATAAATGAGCACTCCGGCGTCGAGCAACCTCACCCAACGCGAGCGGCTGGCTCCCTGTACAATTTCCGAATCGGTGTGGGGGCCGGGCAGAATAATTTCGATCTTCACGCCGCGCTTTTCAGCCGTAATCAGCGTTTCAATCGCAAGATCGTCCGGCACGAAGTAGGCGGCCTGAAGGCGGATGCTTTTCTTGGCCGACGCGATGGACAGCAGATACATCAGCCGAACGCTTTCGCTGCCCTCATCGGGGGAGCTCTTGAATACCTGAGCGCGCGAGGGGCCAATCTGGGTCAATTCGGGATAATACTCCCTGCCAAAGAGCACACGGGCTTGGGTCTTCATCCAATTGTCGCCAAATGCTGCCTGCATCTGTGCCACCGCCGGGCCTTCGATTTTGTACTGCGAGTCGCGCCAGTGATCCTCGGCGGTGCCGTTCCCGGTCCACGAGTCGGCAATGCCGACCCCGCCGGTGAATCCGATCCGGCCGTCCACGATCAGCAGCTTGCGGTGGGTGCGATTATTCAGGCGGGACAAATTATACCAGCGAAGAGGATGGTAGCGTTCTACCTCGACGCCTGCGGCCTTCATCGCCGTTAGGTACCTTTCATCGATCTTATTCGAGCCCAGCCAGTCCAGCAATACCCGGACCTTCACGCCGGCCTGCGCCCGCCCGCACAAAGCATCCGAGAATTGTTGGCCGATGTTTCCCGACCAATATATATAGGTTTCAAACGTGATCGATTCCCGGGCGCCGCGAATCGCCTCAAGCATGGAAGGAAATATTTGATCACCGTTTTGCAAAGCAGTCACCCGGTTACCGGGCACGATCGCGGGGCCAAGCAACTGGCTCATGCTTCGGAGGAACTGGGGGTCGTCGACGGCAAATTGGTGCGTCAGCTCGTAGCGAATTTGCCTTTCTCCCTGTCCGGGTGTGCCGGTAAAGAAGACCACAATGCTTGAAACAAGTCCGACAATGAGAATTGAACAAAAGAGCCGTCGGAAGGTTCGAACCCGGTTTTCCGCCCTGTGAGGCGGTGCGCTAATTGTTCTCAACCCCGCGAACACTATAGCGTGAAGGGCTGGGGCGCTATGGGGTCAAGGCCCCAACCGTGGAACCGGTGATCAGAAAACGGGTCGGCCGAGTAAGGCGCTCTCACGTCGCTGGAAAACAACAACCAAGGCTCTGAACGCAGGTAAAACCCCATGACATATCGGTCCTTCTGGTTCATCTGGCCTATTTTAGGTGCGTTTCTTCCTGGATTGCGCGCGGGGGCGCCTCCGTTGCTTGCGAGGGCGATCGAGCAGTGGGTCGCCGGCCGGGAAGACCTTGCTTTCACGCAGCAGACGCGGTTTTTCGTCGACGATGGCAAAGTGAAGAAGGAGCGGGTCGAGCGTTATGATCCGTCCCTGCCCGACAGCCAGCGCTGGCGGCTGATCGAGGTCGATGGCCAGCCCGCTACGGATGAAGAACGAAAGAAATGGGAGTCCAGTAAGAATCGGAATCCGAGAAGGAAGGTCGTCAAATCGCCCGCTGAATATCTCGACCTTGACAATGCAAAACTGGTGGAGAGCACGCCCACGAGTGCACGCTTTGAAATCGGTTTGCGTCCAGTGGCGATGCGTCTGTTAGCGGTCGAAAGAATCGTAGTCACTATCACGGTCGACAAGGAGAGCGGCAGCGTTGCGCGCATATCAGCAACATTGCGCCAACCCATTAACGTGCTGTTGGGGCTGGCTCGGATCACCGACTTGGATATCGACGTCCACATCGAGCCGGTGGACAAAGGATCTGCCGAAAGGTCCGGCGAGGTTCAAAACGGCAGCACTGCCCGCGTGACGATGTCCAAACTGGGAAATCCGATGGAATACAATTGGAGCGATTTCAAACGAGTCGCGTCTTATGGTAAGCCGAAAGAGCTTTAATGAAAATGGTGGACCCAATCAGGGTCCATCCTTCCCCTATGAGGGAAGATTCTGTTTCGCGTTTGTTTCGCATCCCGAGGGATGTTTTCGGGATTTCTCGGCAGATTCCTGTAGCACCCGATCACTGATGCCTGGTTCCGGCTTGACCCTCTGACAAAAAGCAGCGTTATTACATCCGTACCCACATTCACTATGGTCCTCGAACTCAAATTGCGCAAAGTAGGCAACTCCGTCGGCGTCGTCCTGCCAAAGGAAGCGCTGGCCAGGTTGAACTCAGGAGAGGGAGACACGGTCGTCCTCACAGATTCGCCGGACGGCAGCTTCCGGCTGGCATCCGATCAAGCTGATTTCGGAAGGCAGATGAAAGTGGCCGAGGGGATAATCGGACGGTATCGCAACGCTCTCCGAGAACTGGCCAAATGACCGAGCCTGTTTGGGTTTTGCCGGAGGCTGTACGGGCCCTCCATGAACGCCTGTTGTCTGAATTTGGCGGAGCTTCCGGAGTACGCGACGAAGGAATGCTAGAATCGGCCCTTTCGCGTCCTGGTAATCAATTCTCGTACGGTTCGCCAACGATTCATGAGTTGGCAGCGGCTTACGCGTTTGGCTTGGTTCGCAACCATCCGTTTGTCGACGGGAACAAACGAATCGGATTTGCAACGGCCATACTTTTTCTCGAGATCAATGGATATCGGTTTTCGGCCGGCGAGGTCGATGTGACCGTGCAAACTCTGGCGCTGGCCGCTCACGAACTAGACGAAGGTGGTTATGCAGCTTGGCTAACGAAAAACTCGGCGCCGGTCCGAAAGCATTCAAAGAAGACGCCCGGGAAGTCGTAACGATTGCGCACAGAGTTAGTGGGTACCATCTACCAAAGGATATCTCCCCCTAATGCGGATGTTTCGCCTGGGGGCGCATCCTCCCGCAACTTATGGCAGCGCCATCTTGTGTGCATGAGTGCCCGCCCCTTCACCGAACCCGAATACCTCACTCTCTCCCAGCACTTCGCCTCCGCCCACCGCACGCGTGACCGGCTGCTCCTGATCCTGGGCTGCGCTACGGGGTACCGGATCCAGGAGCTGCTTTCGCTGACTGTCGGCCAGGTCTGGGACGGTGCCGATGTCGTCCGTGAAATCACCGTAGCACGCAAGGACCTCAAAGGGGGGCGGGGGAAAATACGTACGGGCTGTCAAAGGCCGCAGGGTGCCCCTTTCCGAGGCAGTGCGGGGTGCCGTGCTGGACCACCTGACGGCGATCGGCCCTGGAGAGGCCGACCGGTTTCAGTTCGCCACCGGCCGGAGCCACGACGCCGGCATGAACCGCTCCCAAGCCTTCCGGGTGCTGGTGGACGCCTGCACCGCTTTCGGGATCGATACGACCCGCGTTTCGACGCACAGCTTGAGGAAGACCTTCGTCGGCCGCTGCTGCGCCGCATCCGGCTGCGACCTCATCAAAACCCAGCGCGCCGTCCGCCAATCCTCGCCGATCACGATCGCCCGCTATCTGGAAACGGACACCGCCGACCTGGACCGCCTGGTCCTTACCCTTGCCGCCTAAGCCCCTCCCTCCACACCCGCCACGCACCGTTACGCGTATATTGGTGCCTCGAGTCAACGCGACTTAGGTACGTTGCCGGAACTCGGGATTCGGCTCGACTAGAAACTGCCGGAAGTTGGGGTTCGCGCGCCACTTGGATGCCATCATGTCGACCGCACAGGAAGTCCAGGGGATAGCTTGGAACGAGGCAGACGCCCGTCCCAAGCATGTTTTTATAGGCGCAATAAATGCCTATATAACAGCAAATATTGGCTTGGCTGCCGCTGCAACCAGGGATACGATACCTGCACCCCGCAGCAGTAATCCCCAAGTGCCCCGCTGCGAAAATTAGCGTGCGCATACTCTCACCGGCCATGTCCGTGTTTGTTGCCGTTACCATCGACCGATGGTTTCAGAAGGGCAGCGGCTTTGCTGAGTCAGGGCTGCAGCGGGAACGGAAAAATCGGCGGGATGCCGCCCGAAAAGGACCTTATTTCACGTGGGAGGGGGCATGAAAGCCGACAAGCCCGGGAACGGAAGTGATGCTGCATTGCCGGCAGCGGAGCACCGTACCCATGGGTTGAACAATCTGCCGGCAGTCGCCGCCGTCACGGAGACTAACGCGATGATCCCTATCAGTCGGCTGCGCATGGCGATGGCGATGCTGCCTCCCTTGGGCGCCTTGGCCCTCCAATGGATGTTTTGGTCCTACATTCAGCCATACGT